>ERZ1034723.648-NODE-648-length-17792-cov-10.473925_pt1 | contig 17792 bp, 10 predicted proteins | sample MGYA00520637_ERZ1034723 | MGnify/ENA primary metagenome ERZ1034723 (study PRJEB33766, sample SAMN09781719) | gut metagenome | biome: gut microbiome | host: Homo sapiens | place: Madagascar | study: EMG produced TPA metagenomics assembly of the PRJNA485056 data... | reverse complement strand
TTTTTTATCTTTTTCATAATATTTATCAACAACATCCTGCCAGTTTGCCGGCTTGAAGTTTTCTTCATTAATCGCATCTCTGTTTTTGCTATCATAAATGAGCTTATAATACTGAGGATTTATTAAAAAGCAAACCTTGCTTTTATAGCTAGGTGCTCCTGTCCACCAGTTATAAGTGCCATTTTGAATATTTTTTCTGTTGTCCCACAGATTTTTACAAAAATCCTTCTGATTCTCTTTTTCTACAGTACGGATTACATTCCATTCTGTGCCAAGATTTAAAACGCAATCCTTAAATGATTCATAGGCATCATGTTCAATTGTCTCCATAAGCCACTTTCTGTAAATATTCTTTGCAGAAATATTGAATTCCTTTTCAAAATCTTCGCTACTCATAATTTATTCTCCCAAATTAAATTTTATAAACATTTTGTCATGTGATTCCATGACAAAATGTGAACTCTCTCCTCATTTTTTATGCTTGCCGCAGCTCGCTATTTACTTGATGGAAGAGCGCACAAGACGGAAGCCATTTCCCTTGTTGCAAGAGTTCGATGAGTCAGAAAATTCGCAACAGACCTGCGTGTAGATGTCGCTGCGGAACCAAAGATCTCCTTTGGAATCCGCCTTCTGCCATCGCAAAGTCATTTTTACTTTTCTAATATTATAATATTACTGTTTTTATCTATATTTATAAGAGAGTCTTTTATATCTACAAAGTGTTCAGTATACTCACTTCCATCCTTAATATATGTAAAAGAGAAGTCCTCACTATCATATCTCAAATTTGCAATCATACGCTTCGGAATAAATAGTGACCTAGAACCATTGTCAAGAAAAATATAACTACCTTTATTCAGAAATTCAGCAATATAATCTTTAATAGAGTTTTCTGCAAAAAGTAAACCAGAAAACAACAACATTGTAAGAACAAAAAATATTTTTTTCATTTTATCTCCCATAAAAAGTCAACTCTCCATAACTAATTAATTCATGGCAGAGAGAGCTTCGCCGGCAAGGTCATAGGTCTGTAAACGCCTTTCATCCTGTCTGAATCAAAGTTCTGTCTGTCGCTGAGCATCCGCCCGTACGATTTCCGCCATCTTTCTGGCGGCGGCCGCAATTGATTTGCCGCTGTCTTTATTCTTTTTTATCATGCCTCCTTAAAAATGGAACTGAATTTATTAAGTCGAATTTTGACTTATTAAAAACACCGCAGTGATATATGGAATTATACTCCACAAAGACAATCCAGGAGTGTGTAAAACCTCATAAAAAATGATGAAAATTTCACTGATTTTTATGAGAAATATTTTGTTTTTATTTCATGATTTTAAACTATATTATTTGAACCATATTATTAAGCAGAAAACAGATGGTGGAATATTTCGGAGTTTCCGTTCTGGTCGTCGCGCTTGGAACAGGCTTTGGAATCCTGCTGAAAAAAATCTGTCCGCCATTGTTCGCCGTTCTGAATGGCGGAAGAGGGTAATGAAAAAATCTGTTTTATTCCTGCGCATCCAGACAAAACCGCTCAGGTCGTATCATCTTGCTTATGGGAATATCCTGAAAATGAAGTGTGGCAGAAAATTTAAGACTTGACGCCTGTATATCCCAGTGTTATATTATAGGTGTTGGGAGCATTCCTGCCCTAAGTGGAAAACTTAAACTGAGTACCTTCCGACTCTGAGCGGAAAACTTAAACTGGGTACGCTCCGACCCTAACTGGAGAACTTAACGGGCGACTTTAAAAGTCGCCTTTTTTTATGATGTTAAGAAAAATCTTGACGAGAAAAATTCTTATTCAGATGTTCTAGTCTACATTCTTGAAAATAAGACTGGAAGCGCGGCTTTTCCTAAAAATTCAGAATTAATTCAAGCATTAAGGGAACAGAATATTTACAGAATGCAAAAGAAAAACAAGGAATATCTTTTTGACCGCTTTGAAAATGAAGATTCCGTTGAATATGTGAATGTGGTTGAGCTTATGAACAAGGGCGACTTAAGTATAGAACATATAATGCCGCAGACTTTGACTCAACAGTGGAAATCTTCTCTTGGAGAAAACTGGCAGGAAATTCACGATGTAAAACTTCATACATTGGGAAACTTGACGCTGACAGGATACAATTCAAGTTACAGCAATAAATCCTTTGCAGAAAAAAGAGACTGCGAAAAAGGCTTCAAGGAAAGCGGTTTGCGTCTGAACAAGTCTTTATGCGGTCTTGAAAGATGGGGCTTGGAAGAAATAGAGAACAGGTGTGCTTTGCTTGTTGAAAAGGCGCTGCAAATGTGGAGCTTCCCGAAAACGAATTTTATTCCGAAAGAGAATGAGATGGATGAGATTTCGCTGGAAGATAGCGATGACCTTACAGGAAGAATTCTTGTTTCCTACACCTATGGAAATTCCCAGGAGCATAGATGCAGTGTTTGGGCTGAAATGCTCGTAAATGTTCTTGTTCAAATTTATTCGGAAAATCCGTCTGGAATAAAAAGTCTTGCGAAAAACGAATCATTTGGAAACATAGTTTTTAAAAATGCAGAAATGAACAGCGACTGGGCAAAAATCGCAAATGACCTGTATGTTTACAAGGCTAATTCCACGGCCGCAAAACTTTCAATTCTGAACAGGGTTTTTGAAGGGTCCGGAAAAGACAAGTCTGAGCTGATTTTTAAGTTGCAGCCTGTAAAGAAATCATGATTTTTTAATTAAAAATTATAAACGCTATTCGCAGTTTTGAACGGCGGAATAAGGGGAAAATGAAAATCTGTTTTATTCCTGCGCTTCCATACAAAACCGCTCAGGTCGTACTGAAAACTTTTGCGGAATGGATGACGGAATAAAAATTGTACACGTAAAGGATTTTTTGAGCAGGGGGTGGTGAGATTCACGAATCATCATTATTTTTTAACCATTCACAATAAATCTGTGGTATTATAAAAAAGGTTTATTATATGAATGTTTTTGATTCTATTTCTGATGGATTTTTTAACTGTCTTGCAAGTTCATCAAACCACAGAGCCTATGCCGGTTGTCTTGGCGCAATTTATGAGCAATACAGCAATGCTGTTTCATATAGATTGCCGAGAACAGACATACGAGATTCTCTAGTCATTTATCTTCTGCAAAATCACATAGAGCTGAAAGAAGATGGCAAAGAAGATTTTGCTACAGGAAACGATCAGGCTAATTTTATAATCAGAAAATTTGTTTCGTCCGGCTACATTGAAGAAGAAACTGATGACACAACTTTTGAAAAATATATTGTAATGACTGATAACGGCATTGCCCTTGCAGAATTCTTGGAAAAACTTTCAAAGCCAATGCGACCGGAATATTCAAACTTCATCTTGAATATTTACAATCGATTAAAATACCAGACCAAGGAGCAGAAGAGTGAGCCGTACAGTCTGCTTTTAAGACCGACTTTTGAAGATGCGAAGGCTCTTTCATCTTCTCTTAAAAAACTTTCAACATCAATCAAAAAAATAATTGAAACTATGCTTCACGAAGGAAGTCTTGTAAGTCTTACGGAAAACATAATCAAATATTGCGACGGGGAATTCATCCGTGAGTATTCAAGGCTTGTAAAGCAGCAGAACATTCATCTCTATAGAAATTTTATTACGCAGGAACTTGAAAGGCTAAAAGGGGAATCTTTTGAATTTATTGTGCAGAATCTTATAAATGAAGAAAAAATTGAAAAATCAGAAGCAGAATACAGAATTTCTGAAATGATAGATTCAACTAAAACTTTTTTGCATGACGATTATAACAAAATAATGGAAGACATAAAGCAAAAAATAAATACATATATACGAATTGCGATTTCTCGCGAAAGAATGTTAAGAAATAAAGAATTTGACCTAAAAGGATGTGTTGAACAGGCTTTGCGAATTCTTATAAAAAAAGATGATATAAATGATGAGGTTTTTAAGAAATTATTCCGCATACAATCAAGCGAATTCATTGACACAAGTTCTTTGTATATTCCAAGAAAAGCGAGCTCTCTTACTCAAAATACAGAAAACGAGTATTACGAGTTAAGCGATGAAGCAAAACGAAGACAAGCTGCTTTACTTCAAAAAGAAGCGGATAACCCATACTCCAAAGATAAAATGAAAAACTATTTTTCTTCGTTTCCTGAAAGTTCTCTTCAAGTTGTTGAAAACAAGGATAATATGCTTTCAACTCTTGCGGCTATTACTTATGCAAAAGAGAACGGCTGGAACATTGCTTCTTCAGACGAGTATATTCAAAATAATAACTTTAAAATGCGAAAATGGGAGGCTTCAAGAAAATGACAGCTGATGAATATTGGTCTTCTACATTTACTTCTCAGGAAAAACTTTTGTTCCAGCGGGTGTGCCGCACGCTTTTAAAGAAAACATTCATTGTCCGTGATAAAGATGATGACAACCGCAGAATGTACTTTTTTGCATCAAAATATTCAGATTTTTTGACAAAATATTTTTCATATATGGGATTTGATGTTTCAGTGTCAAAAGATGCCGGTGTGGTAATGCTGCAAAATTATACAGGAACCGGCGAAATTGCAAAAATTTCAGTGAATAAATATCTTTTTAAGAAAACTGAAACCATAGTCTTATGCTGTCTTTGGTCACTTTATTCAGATAAAATAAAGAGCGGCTCGCTGGCAAAGCAGATTACAGTTACTCTGGCCGATATAAACATTGAGCTTGATAAATATGATTTCAACGGAAATATTGATAAAGGCCGCTGGATTGAGATTCTTGGGCTTTTTGCAAAATTCAATTTGATTGCTTCAAAAGGGGAAATCGGCTCAAATGATTTCTGCATAGTTTTGTTTCCGTCTCTTCAGTTTGCGCTGGATGAAAAAGAGTTTGCTGATTTTGTAAATAATACAGAAGCAAAATTTAAAAACCGGAATCTGCACGATGATTATGAAAACGCAGAAATTGAGAGTCCGGAAACGGATTTTGATTCTTTTGATATAGAATTTGATGAATCACAAGGAGACGAGAATTGAAAGAAATATTAAACCGAAAAACCGCCAAGCGGCTTCTTTTGATAAACTGGTCTTGCTTTCAGAATGAGACAATAGAACTCGGTTCTTCTACGCTTTTTACCGGCGTAAACGGAACTGGAAAAACTACAATTCTTGATGCAATGCTTTATCTTCTAACGGCAAACAGGCAGTTTAATAAAGCCGCTGATGACAAAGACCGCAATGTTACTGCCTACATTCACGGAGACAGAAAGACAAATGGTGTTGACAGATATTTAAGAAAAGACGCAGTTACAAGTTATATCGCCATGGAATTTTTTGATCCGGGGACAAAAAAATATTTTGTGGTGGCTGTCTGCATGGAATCGAAAAATCCGCAGGACGCTGCCGAAAGCAAATGGTGCATATTTGATGGATGCCATCTTGATGATATAAATTTTTACGATAAAGATGCTCTTAAGCAAAAACGTTTTATTACAACCGCAAGAAATAATTTATCTGCAAAAGGAATTCCTGTAAAAGCTGGAGATTTTTTAGGTCGAGATAAGGCTGTTGAGCAGGTAAAGCGTGTTCTTGGGATACGCGGCGACAGTAAAAAATTCAGAGAGAAACTCTTGAAAATGACAGCCTTTGATCCTGAGCGAAATGTGGATAAATTCCTGCAGGATTCCGTTTTGGCAGATATACCAGTTCATTCCATTGAGCTTCTGCGCGAACAAAAAAAGTTGTATGAAGAAGCGCGGATAATGTTTGAGAATATAAAGACAAGAAAAAATTTGCTTGAGCAGATTGAAGAAAAAACTCGTGAATATGAAAAGCAGCTTAAGACAAAAAATCTCCGTTCAATGATATATGAGTTTCAGTTTATAAATAAGAATAAAATTGAAATCGGCAATAAAAATTTGGAGCTAAAAAATCTTCAAATCGAAAAAGAGGCTCTTGTTTATAAAAAAGCGGAAGCCTCTGAAAATATGGAAAAAGCAAGAAAATTGCTTTCAGACGCAGAAAGTAAAAATGCCGATGTAAAGTCAAGCCTTGAAAAACTTGAAAATGAAGAATTTCTTTGTTCTCAAAAAATCACTAAAAATGAATCAGCGTTATCTCGTTTAAAGCAGATTCAGCTTGCCTTAAAAAAGCTCATATTCGCACTTAAAGATTTTATCACTGTGGAGGAAAAAGAAAAAACTGTTCTTGAAAATCTTGCAGAAACTGATTTTAATTCCACTGAAAAACGTCAGGCTTTTTTATCTTATGGTGAAAAGGCAAAAAATCAGAATGTGCTTTTGATAAAAGACATTGGACGAAAAGAAGACAGGCTAAAGGAATTAAAAGAAAATATTTCTGATACTGAAAAACGCATAAAAGAGCTTGAATCAAATATCGTAACTTTTCCAAAAGAAGCCGAAGAGTCTAAGCGGATTATAAAACAGGAATTTGAAAAGCGTGGAATTCAGTGTCAGGTTCGTTTCTTTGCCGAGCTTGTGGAATCTTTTACTGATGAAAAATGGCGACCTGCCATTGAAACTTTTCTTGGGCCTAAAAGATTTTTCATAATTGTTGATGATGAATATTGTGGTGTCGCACTAAATATCTTACGCGAAAAACGGCTGTTCAGGACAAATGTTGTTCTGTCTGACAAGATTCCTGAAAGCGAGATTGTAGAAACTTCCGCATCATCGGTTTTGAATATAAAAAATAAAGCCGCTAGAAGATATGCAAACTATTTGCTGAACGGAATTCATCTTTGCGATTCAGAGGATGAACTTCACGAATATCCAAAGGGCGGAATTATGGCGGACGGAACTCTTTCTAAAAGCTATTCTGCAAGCCTTATGGATATACGCAAAACCCGATTTTGCATGGGAAACAATGTTGTGGAGTTTCAGCTTAAGCAGGCAAAAAAAGAAAAGGAAGAATTACTTTCTTCTATTAATATAGTAAATGATGAGATTTCTAAAACTGAACAGTTGAAGAAACTGATAGAAAATATAAATTGGGATTCTGCTTATTACGATTTTGATTCTCCTGCAAATTTGAAAATTCTTGAAAAGCAGAAAAATGAACTTGTTATTCAAATTCAGGAACTTAAAGATAGCCCGGATATGCTTGCTGCAATGAAGGAAATTGAATTTGCGCAAGGAAATTATAATAAAGCCCGAAAACAAAATGACGACGCCATAAAGTCAGAAACAACAAATGCCAATAAAATTGACTCTGTCCAAAAAGAGATTGAGTGGCTTGAAACAGACTCAAATTTAAAGCAGAAATCATATTCAGAACTTGTGAAAGCAAATCCTGAGCTTGAAAGTGAAATGCATACAGAATATGAGCGTCAGACAGCACTAAGAAAAAATCCAATCGTGATTGGTGAAAAGCACATGAAGCAGTTAAATGTAGATGTGGAAAATGCAAAGAAAAATCTTGAAAACGAACAGCTTGAATACAATAAACTTTCAGATTTGCCGTTGGAAAACCGTGGTATTGAATTTATATCTTTCTATCGCGAACAATATAGAAATGTGGCAAACGTTAAAATTGATGAAGCAAAAGACAAACTTGAAGAACAGTCTGTAAAGCTGCGTGATGTTTTTCTGCATGATTTTGTGTCTGAACTAAAAGAAAATATTGATAAGGCAAAAGATGAAATCGATAAGATTAATTCTGAGCTAAAGAAAATTCCTTTCGGACGAGATATTTACCAGTTTAAAATGATTCAAAAAAGTGACCGCCAAGTGTTTTTCACAATTTTGGATAATCTTTCAGCATTACAAGGTAACCCTGATTTATTCAGCGCGAATTCTGGCAATGATGAAAAACTCAATGCTGATGTTCAGGAATTTCTGGATAAAATTCTTTCTAGCGAAGATGAAAGCGATTATTCGGATTATAGAAATTATTATAATTACGATATGCTCATAAAAAGTAATTCAGGAGACGAAATTACAGAAACGAATTTATCCAAAAAACAAGGCTCTGCTTCCGGCGGAGAAAAGCAGACTCCATATTTTATTGTATTGGCGGCAAGTCTTTTGCAGTTTTATCCAAAGAATGTTACCTGCGCAAGAATCGCTTTTATCGATGAGGCTTTTTCGGCACTTTCAAAAGAGCGCATTGAGCAAATGGTCAAATTTCTGGAAGACAATGATTTTCAGGTGTTTTATGCGGCTCCTCCTGAAAAAATAGATTCAATCGGCCGCTACATTGACAACACTGTGGCACTTTACACGGATGGGCGATACACAAAACCAATAGAAGGCTTCTCAAAATAATATGACATTCTCACAAAAACAAAAAAAGACATTGGAACTGCTTCTAAAAAAATATGAATCCAGCAAAACGTATAACAAAAATAATGAAATCACACAGTCGTTTTCTATTCTTCCAGAGAAGATTTTTCCGGACTACACAAACGATTTTGCAGATGTTGATAAAATCCATGATTTTGAGAACGACCTTGAAGTTCTTGAGAAGATGGAACTTGTTGAAATTTCCAAAAAAGATGACAGAATCAGTAAGATAGCTGCCATTTCAACAGATGAAAACTGGAATAAAATCCGGCAAATTCTTGGTGTAAAAGATAAGAATTCAAGATTAAAGGAAGAAATCAGCTTTTACACAGCGATTTATGATGACTCAGATTTCGACAAGATTGCAAAGGATTTTTGCAGACAGCAGATAGAACGTCTTGAAGTTGGCAAGAAAGCTCAGTTTTTTCAGGAAGAAGCAGAAAAGATTATTACGCTGTTAAATTATATTTTGAAAAATAAGAATGAGATTTTGGAGAGGGAACTTTCTATTTCAATTTTATCAAATTCAAAAGCATGGGAAGAAAAATATAAGAAAAAAATCCTAAAAATTTTGCGTCAAAATGAACGTTTTGCTTCTTTAGTGGAAAATTGCGAAGATGAAAAAGAGGCAGACAAAGTTATTCTTGAAGAATGTAATATTTTTTCAAATCCGTCTTATATATATTTTAAAGGAAGCGGAACAATTACTTTTGAAAATGGAAACAGCATAAAAATTTTTTCTGACATTCCGCTTGCGCTTTCTTCGGCTGCTATAAGTAAAATAACTGCTTTTGAAATTGTTGATAAGAAAATTATGACTGTCGAAAATTTGACTTCTTTCAACAGAATAAAAAAAACAAACACATTTTTTATTTTCTTGTCAGGCTATCACAACAGCGCAAAGCAAATATTCTTGAAAACAATCTTCGCACAAAATTCAAACAAGGAATATTATCATTTCGGCGACATTGACCCTGACGGATTTTTTATTTTAGACAACCTGCGTTCAAAAACACAAATAGATTTTAAAGCATACAAGATGGGCATGGCTGAACTGCAAAAATATTCTTCTTATACAAAACCTTTAGAAGAAAATGATTTAAGAAAAGCAAAGTCGCTAATTGCTAAAGAAAAATATACAGAAATTCTGGACTATATGCTCAAACACAATGTAAAACTTGAACAGGAAATCATAAGCTGGAAAGAGGTATCCAACAAAGTAACTAAGTTCCACGAATAAAGCAGTTGTATTTGTCTAATAAAATAAGAGTGGTTTGAACAAAAATCCGCTGAAAGTCATCTAAAAATATGTTATGATTTTCTCATAAATCTTCTTGAAAAAACTATGCCAGAAAAAAACTGTATCGACATAAAAGAAAATGAACTTCTCAAAATAGACAAAGAGCTTCTTGAACTTCTACTGCAGGACAAGACAACCGGAAGAAACATAATCTGGGCGACTGACAACTACACGAAGCACGGTGTTCAGTACGCTTTTGAAAAGCCGATTCTTGTGGAACTTGTAACTTCAAGAAACGGAAGCATAATAAAGCCGCGCACGCAGAAGTCAAAGACAGAACAGCAGCAGCGCGTAAGGCAGAAAGCCGAGGTTTTTACTCCAAGCTGGATTTGCAACGTTCAGAATAACCTTGTTGATGAAGTTTGGTTCGGGCGGAAAAATGTGTTTAATATAGAAGAAAACCGATTTTGGAAAACGAAAAAAGAAAAAATCATCTTTCCGGGAACGGAAAAAAAGACCTGGAAAGACTACGTTTGTTCAACAAGACTTGAAATCACCTGCGGTGAAGCTCCTTACATCACAAGCCGGTACGACGCTGTAACAGGGGAGTATATAGAAGTTCCTGAACGTGTGGGATTTTTGGACAGAAAACTCCGCATTGTAAATGAGAATGCCGAAATCCGCGAGGACTGGCTAAAGTGGGCTTGTGCCGCAGTTCAAAGTTCCTACGGTTTTGAATGGCAGGGCGACAATGTTTTAATCGCAAGGGAAAATGTTCTTTTTACAATCGCCGAGCATTATCAGGATAAATTCAACGAGAGTCTTTCGGCTCAGGATTTAATCGGCTTTGCAAAAATAATTGTCTGGAACATCTGGCAGATGGACGGGCTTAAATTCGTTGTTCCAAACAGCTGCACGGAAAAAGAAGTCTTAGAGCAGGATTTGTTTGAAACAAGAATAATCTCAGAGTCGTGCGAGGGCTGCAAGAAGAACAATCCGCTCAAGCACAATGGAATCTACTGCAAGATAAAAGACTGGAAAAAGAACGAGATAGTCAGGTTTGTGGACTGCGTTGAGGGAGATGAGTAAAATGGATTTTTCTGAAGTTGACAAAATTGTTTTTGGAAGAATTGAGCCGCATATTTATGCTTTCAATACAAATTCAATTCCGAACTATATGAAGATTGGGGACACATACCGGCCTGTAAAAGTACGTCTGGCGGAATGGAGAAAGTATTTTCCGAATCTTACACAGCAGTTTGAGGAGAATGCGGCAGTAACAGAAGATGTGTATTTTCGGGACTACTCAATTCATCAGTATCTGGAAGCGGAGAAAAGAAAACACCGGCTTACTCAAAAAGATTTGGCAAAAATCAGCGCGGAAAACCATTATTATTCAAATGAATTTTTTGAGGAGACTTCAAAAGAGGAAATTTCCGAGGCGATAAATGACATAAAGCTTGATTTTGCGGGTAATACAGGAAAATATCAGTTTTACAGCAAAAATGACAAGTCGGCAAATTCATTTGTTTATGAGAGAAGCAGCGAATGTTGGACTCCGCGCCCGAATCAGCAGGAAGCGATAGAAAATTATCTGAACGCTGTAAAAAATGGACGGACAAATCTTCTTATGTACGCTGTAATGCGTTTTGGAAAATCATTCACTTCGCTGTGCTGCGCAAAAGAGTCCGGAGCGAAATTTGTGGTTGTTGTAAGCGCAAAGGCAGACGTTAAAGATGAATGGAAAAAGACCGTTGAAATCCCAAAGAATTTTGAGGACTATGATTTTCTTGAGTCAAAAGATTTGACCGCAGATGAAAATATTCTGAAAGAAAAACTTGGGGCAAAAAGGCGGATTGTGCTGTTTCTTACTTTGCAGGATTTGCAGGGAGAAAAAATCAAGGAAAAGCATAAAGCTGTCTTTACAGAAACTGTAGATTTGCTGATTGTTGATGAAACCCATTTTGGCGCGCGCGCCGAAAGCTACGGAAAAGTTTTAAGAAATCCAGATTTTCAGGAAGATGAAGGCTTAAAGAAAGTCAAATTTGATGACGAATTTACTGACATCGAAAAAGCCGAAAAGCAGATAAAATCATTCAGGGCAAAAGTAAAGCTTCATCTTTCGGGAACTCCATACCGTATTCTGATGGGAAGCGAATTCCAAAAGGATGACATAATCTGTTTCTGCCAGTTTGCGGACATTGTGAAAGAGCAGGAATCGTGGGATAAAGAGAACATCTTGAAAGATGATGTAAAAGAATGGGACAATCCTTATTACGGTTTTCCGCAGATGATTAGGTTTGCCTTTAATCCGAATTCTTCTTCCCGCAAAAAACTTGAAGAGCTTAAAAAGAACGGCGTGTCTTATGCTTTCAGTGCCTTGTTCAAGCCAAAATCGATAAAAAAAGATGAAAATAATGAATATAAAAAATTTGTCTATGAAAAAGAAATCCTTGAACTTCTTGAGGCGATAGATGGCTCAAAGGCTGATGATGAGCTTATGCCTTTCCTTGATTATGACAAATTCAAGAAAGGCAAAATGTGCCGCCATATTGTTGCGGTTCTTCCGTATTGCGCAAGCTGCGATGCTCTTGAAGAGTTTATCACGAGCAACAAGGCAAAATTCAAAAACCTGAACTCGTATAAAATAATAAATATTTCCGGGCTTGATAATGCCTATAAGAAAGTTTCTGATGTGAAAAATGAAATAAGAAAGGCTGAAAAAGAGAACATAAAAACACTCACTTTGACTGTAAACCGAATGTTGACCGGAAGCACAGTTGAGCAGTGGGACACAATGCTTTATTTTAAGGATACAAGCTCGCCGCAGGAATATGATCAGGCCGTTTTCCGACTGCAGAATCAATATATAAAGATTCTTGAGGACAAAGCCGGAAACAAGATAAAATTCAATATGAAGCCGCAGACTCTGCTCGTTGATTTTGACCCGCTGCGCCTTTTTCAGATGCAGGAGAAAAAATCCCTGATTTACAATGTGAACACAGACGAAAGCGGAAACAATAAGCTTGAAGAACGTCTTAGGGAAGAACTTAGAATAAGCCCTGTTATCGCCGCGAATGCAGAAAGACTTGTCCAGATAACGCCTGCCGACATTATGAAAGCTGTGAGTGAATATTCAAGAAACAAGGGCGTTGCCGAGGAGACTGTTGAAATTCCTGTTGACCTGAATCTGATGAAAATTTCAGACATTTACGCGGAAATCGAAAAGCAGGGAAAACTTGGCTCAAAAGAAGGCTTTGCGATAAAAGCGGCGGACGGCGAAGGAAATGACCTTGATATTGAAAATCCTGTTGATTCTGAAAATGACGGTGCAGCTGCTGCCCAGGATGAATCCAAAACTAAGAATCCTGATGAAAACTCAGACGGAAACGAAACAAAAGACTTGATTCAAAAATGGCGCACATATTATGCCAGAATACTTTTCTTTGCCTTTCTGACAAAAGACAGGGTAAAATCTTTGCAGGACATTATAGATTGCGCTTCAAGCGGTGAAAATCCTAGAATATTGAAAAATCTTTCGCTAAAAATATCCGTTCTTGAACTTATCCGCCGGAATATGGAAAAATTCGGATTAAGCCAGTTGGATTACAAAATCGACCATCTGAATGAGCTTTCCGCAGACGATAAAATTCCGCCGCTGCAAAGAGCAAAGACAGCCCTTACAAAATTCGGACGGCTAAGCGAAAGCGAGGTTGTAACTCCAGAAAAGACCTGTGATGAGATGGTAAGTCTTTTGCCGGATTCATGCTTTGAATCAGCGCTGAGCAAGAACAGGGCTATTCTTGATATAAACAGCAAAATGGCTGAATTTGCAATTTCAATTTATAAAAAATATGAATCGTTGGGCAGGAATTTGTCAGAGTTCAAAGACCGCGTTTATTCAATTCCGTCCTCAACTTACACTTACGAGTTCACAAGAAAAGTCTACGAGATTCTGGGGCTGAACACAGAATGCATCGCAAAAAATTTTGTGAGCTACGACCTGCTGAAAATAAGAAACAAGGACGGACTGGACTGCGAGAAAATCAGACTGCTGCTCAGCCAGAACAAGCCGTTTGACCAGATTGGACTTGACGACGAAATAGAAAAAGCAAAAGAAGGAAACGAAAATATGAAATTTGAAGCTGTCATAGGAAATCCGCCGTATCAGGAAACTTTAGTAGGTTCAAGTGATACGCCTATTTATAATTATTTTTATGATGTAGCATTCACGTTAAGTAATTTAGCTTCCCTTGTAACTCCGGCACGATTTTTGTTTAAAGCTGGAAAAACGCCAAAAGTTTGGGATGAAAAAATGCTTAATGATGAGCATCTAAAAGTTGCAAGATATTTCCAAATTAGCGGGGAGGTTTTTCCGAATACAGACATAAAGGGCGGTGTTTGCATAACAATGCGTGATGCAAACAAAAACTTTGGGAAAATAGGATTGTTTTCAAATTTTGCGGAATTAAATTCTATTCTTGATAAAGTTTTGAAACATAAAGATTTTAAAACTTTGAAAGATTTAGTTTATGCTCCTGAAAGTTATAGGCTTTCAAAAACACTGCATGAAAGACATCCTGAAGTAAAATCTTTATTGAGTTCAGGACATATGTTTGATGTTACAACAAATATTTTTGAAAAGCTGAATGATTTCTTTTTTGATGATAAACCGAATGACGAAAAGGAATATATAAAAATATATGGACGTCTTAAAAATGAACGAGTTTTCAAATGGATTTGCAAAGATTACATTGACAATCATGAAAATCTTTACAAATGGAAAGTTTTTGTTCCTAAATCTAATGGATCGGGGGCGATAGGCGAAGTACTATCGACCCCGATAGTCGGCGAGCCGATAGTCGGCGAGCCGATAGTCGGCCACACGCAGACTTTTATAAGTATTGGCAAATTCGACACACAATTTGAGGCGGAGTCGTTGTTTAAATATATAAAAACAAAATTCGCAAGAACTCTTCTAGGGACATTGAAAGTAACGCAAGATAATAAGAAAGAAACCTGGGCAAACGTCCCTCTCCAAGACTTCACTCCAAACAGCGACATCGACTGGAGTCAGTCCATTGCCAAAATCGACGAACAACTCTACGAAAAATACAAGTTGGAACGACCAGAAATCGACTTCATCGAAAAAAACGTCAAGGCAATGGAGTAGGGAAAAAACAAAATGAATCAAAATAATATAGTTTTTTATCAGTCTGAAAATAAAAATGTGGTCATCAATGTAATTTATAAAGATGAAACTTTTTGGCTTACGCAAAAAGCTATGGCTGAACTGTTTGATGTAAACACGCAGGCAATTACAAGGCATCTGCAAAATATTTATGAGGAACAGGAACTTTCTGAGAAGGCAACTTGTTCCAAAATGGAACAAGTTCAGCAGGAAGGAAATCGCTCTGTAAAGCGCAATTTGGATTTTTATAATCTTGACGCAATCATTGCGGTTGGCTACAGGGTAAATTCCAAGAAAGCCACAAAATTCCGGCAATGGGCGACAAAAACGTTAAAAGAATACATTACAAAGGGCTTTGTCTTAAATGACGAGTTTTTAAAAAACGGCCAACCATTTGGAAAAGATTATTTTGATGAGCTGCTTGAAAAAATTCGCGAGATTCGCGCTAGCGAAAGGCGTGCTTATCAAAAAATCACAGATATTTTTGAGCAGTGTAGCTGCGATTATGATAAGAACAGTGAAACAACCAAAAAATTTTACGCGTTTGTCCAAAATAAATTACATTATGCTGTTTCTGGAAACACTGCGGCAGAAATTGTCTACAACCGGGCCGACTCTTCCAAAGAACATATGGGGCTTACAAGCTGGAAAAACTCGCCCGACGGAAAAATCTACAAGTCCGATGTTGTGATTGCAAAAAACTATTTGAATGAAAAAGAAATTTCCCGCTTGAACCGGCTTGTTGCAATGTTCATCGATTATGCGGAGCTTCAGGCAGAGGACGGAATTCTTATGAAAATGCAGGATTGCGTGGATGCTGTAAATTCATTTTTGCAGGGAAACCGTCAGAAAATTCTTGAAACAAAAGGCAAAATCAGCCATGAGCAGGCGATTGAAAAAGCTCACAAAGAATACGATATTTTCCGGGTGATTCAAGACAAGGAATATATTTCAGAGTTCGACAGGCAGATGAAAAAATTGGAAAAATGAGAGAAAATATAATGATAGATTTTTTAAATAGGTTGAGAACAATGTCGATTCAAAAATTACAAAGTGGTAATGATTGTGATTTTACCTTCGTTCCTATTAATAAAACAGAAAATGCTGAATTTTGTAAGAAAGAAAATAAATACATTGTAACAATTTTAACTAATTATGATTATCAAGCTTTTAGCAAAACTATCTTTGATTCAAAAATAAATATAGAAGGAGATGTCTATAATTCAAGAGATGCGTTAATAACTTCAATTTCAATTGGCGCTTTGCCTAAAATAAAGTATGAAATTACAATATCGAATTTAGAAAAGGGGAAAAAATCAAAATTTTATAGATTGATTTTACCGCTCGAAAAAGATTTGTGTTTTAATGTATTTACTGCCTACCCATTTTGCTTTAACTGTGCTGGTTGGTCTAGAGAATTGATAAAAACATATATTGCTGGGCGTGAGTTCCATATTTTTAAATTATCTGATGATAGTAGAAAATATTTGTTTATAGATTGCATAAAAGAGATTGAATATAAAGAATTCTACAATCAGGTAGTTTGTATTCTATGTGCGCTAGGAGTGTTGACTGGATATTTTGTTGAAAAAGAATGTTTTATATTATCTTCAGATGAAATAAGTTTTTCTAAAATATTATATGTTGAATTTCGTTCTTTAAGGGAATCAAAATATGCTCCATATAAAATCCTTCCTGATAATCCTTATAGCTTTTTTTCATCAAATGTAGCTCATTCAAAATATTATTTAATGGCGCATATCTTTAATGATGTTTTTACAAAACTTGTAAATAAAATAAATCTTTCTCTAGTATTTGAAAATTCGCTCTTCATTTTTCTAGAGGCTCTTTCATACCCTTTGGATACTCAGCCAGCATGTCTTTCTGTTGTTTTGGAAGGAGTATGTAATTATATAAATGAGAACAATGAAAAATCTGTAAAGCCTATAACTGACAAAAAGAAAGCAAACGAACTAAAAAAAGAAATGAAGTCATTATTAAATAAATATTCATCATATTTTTCGCAGGATGGCAGGCTCATAATTGAAAAAAGGATAGATGATATAAATAGTCCTACTAATCGTGCTAAATTTGAAAAATCTATATCATTGCTTGGCATTGAATTAACTGATTATGAAAAAGAAGCCTTGTTAAATAGAAATACATTTCTTCATTGTACAACAGAATTGAAAACTGAATATATAGATATAAAGAAAAAATAGTCCTGAATATGTAAAATTATTTTTTGCATCTCAAATACTTGTTCGTCTTTTATATAAAATTATATTGAAGATTATTGGTTATGAGGGAAATATTGTGAATATATTGAAATACAACGAAGAATTTTTTGAGTCTATAAAGGATGAACCAATGCTAATAAAAATTTAAATGAAAATTAATTGAAAACTATCACTGCAAAAGAACTTGTTCAAACTCTGAATGTGATGGAATAAAAATATGGGAAGAACCATATAAAATGTATTCTAGGGTTCATTTCTTATTTGAAGAAGAAAGATATTTAGTAATTCTTGAAAAACGTAAAACTTACAATCTATTGATTACAGCTTATTATTTGGAATATAACAATGCATTGGAAAAGCAGTTAAAACATTATAATCAGTTTAAAAAGCAAAAGACGCTTCGCTAAGCGGAACGTCTTCAGAAACTCCTTCTACAACTAGTAGATGAGATATTTAAAATATACTGAACTTTTAGAAAAAATCAATAACTAAGATAAAAGAGGCCGTCTTAAAAGAATTAATAAAACCTTTTGACTCTGAAACTTCTCAACGATATATGAAATGCATTCCTATATGGGCATAGTTTTCATTTGCTCGTCATTTGCTTATTATTTGCTTGTGAAGATAAAAAATTAACTATCTAGTGTTGTTTATGAGAGAAGACTGAATAAAAAACACTAGATATAATGTTAAAGTGATATTTTGAGTCGTTGATGAGTTGATTCTTATTTGCTCGCCATTTGCTTGTTTCATAACGTATTTTAATAGAAAAATCTCTAAAATTATTACTCCGACACTCCATGTCGTTCTTGCGTTTTATAATGAAGAAAGCGAAAGCGCGGT
>ERZ1034723.640-NODE-640-length-17938-cov-4.015098_pt1 | contig 17938 bp, 16 predicted proteins | sample MGYA00520637_ERZ1034723 | MGnify/ENA primary metagenome ERZ1034723 (study PRJEB33766, sample SAMN09781719) | gut metagenome | biome: gut microbiome | host: Homo sapiens | place: Madagascar | study: EMG produced TPA metagenomics assembly of the PRJNA485056 data set... | reverse complement strand
ATATAAGGCATATTATCACCTTCCCGGCTTGTTTGAATTCTATGAGTTGTATCGTGTATTTTTACCGTTATTTCGGGAGCATAACGAGTATTTTTATGACTGGTGTGAGATCGGCTCTATCTATGGAGCACCGTCAGACTGTATCTGGGGCGGAGGTAGGATCGAGGATGGAGTCTGCGGCACCCGGACGGTACTGGCGCTGATGGAGGAATACGGGATTTCTGCCAGACTGACCTTCAGCAATTCTTTGCTCCGAGAGGAGCATCTTTCGGACCGGAAATGTAATACCCTGTGTGCTATGTTTGAAGCGGATGGAGAGATTACAAATGGTGTGATTGTGCATTCGGAACGACTGGCAGAGTATCTGAAGGTAAACTATCCGGGTCTCTATCTGGTGTCATCAACCACCAAGGTACTGACGGAGTTTCAGCAGCTTCTGAATGAGATCGAACGAGAAGACTTCCGGTATGTTGTGCCGGATTTCCGGCTGAATAAAGCACTGGATAAGCTACAACAGTTATCAGATAAGCAGAAAGCAAAGGTGGAATTTCTGTGTAATGAGTGCTGCCGGCCGGACTGTCAGAACCGGAAGCGCTGCTATGAGTCGGTCAGCCGTAAGGCACTTGGAGAACCCGGTCCGGAGCACCATTGCACAGCAACGAATGGAAAGTATGGATACCGATTCTCGGAGGCAATGAGAAATCCGGAATTTATAGGTATCAATGAGATTATGAGTGTGTACCTGCCAATGGGCTTTTCTAATTTTAAGATAGAGGGACGAAGTCTTGGCAGCGCATTGGTTCTGGAGATGCTGCTCTACTATATGGTCAGACCGGAATACCAGCTGCGGGTCAGAGAGGAAATCTATCTGGATAATATGCTGGATCTGTTCTGATAGCGATAAGGTATGTAAGCATGAAATAGTCAGGAACGACTCTAAGCAGAGAATAAATTGAGGTGAAGCATATGCTGATAAAAGATGAAAGAATCGATCACGGAAAGGCATTTGACTGGGGCAGGACGTCTGCCGACTATGCGAAATACCGGGATATTTATCCGCGGGAGTTTTATGAGAAAATCTTAGATCGTGGATTATGCAGGGATGGACAGACGGTGCTCGACATCGGAACCGGAACCGGTGTGCTGCCGAGAAATATGTATCCGTATGGGGCAAAATGGATCGGGACGGATATTTCCGAGGAGCAGATCAGGCAGGCAAGACAGCTTTCCGAGGACAAGGATATCCGGTATCTTGTGTCAGCCACGGAGCAGCTTTCGTTTCCGGAGAACACCTTCGATGTGATCACGGCCTGTCAGTGCATCTGGTATTTTAAGCATGAAGAGGTGGCACCGATGTTTTATCGGATGCTGAAGCCGGGTGGACATATGCTGATCCTGTATATGGCATGGCTTCCGTATGAGGACAGGATTGCGGGGGCCAGTGAAGATCTGGTGCTGAAATACAGTCCGAGATGGAGCGGTGCGGGAGAAACCGTGCACCCGATATCTGTACCGGAGGCATATACACCGTATTTTGAGATGGAATATCATGAAGAATACCGGTTAACGGTTCCGTTTACGAGAGAAAGCTGGAATGGAAGAATGAAATCCTGCAGAGGAATCGGAGCCTCCCTGACAGAGGAGGAAATCCGGGCGTGGGAGCAGGAACATAGGAAGCTGCTTGCAGAGATCGCGCCGGAATCGTTTGAAATATTACATTATGGGGCAATTGCGGAATTAAGGGTGAGAAAGGATAAATAAAATCAGGAGTGGTTGCCGAATACGAGCGGATGACAGGTTGTTGTTGACATTTTGGTTAGTTATGGCTAATATAAAATCATGGACGTAACAGGTACGGACAATAAGCAGTAGAAATGAGAAAGTCCGGCATGTACATGGGACTTCCGGTGAAGCCTGTGACCATTCTGGTCAGTCTGGGAATCGTGGCAGTGGCATATGTGCTGGGACTTTGTCTGGCAGGCAGAAAGCTGAAAAAGGTTGATATGGTAGAAAGTTTAAAATGTCCATTAGAATAAAAGGGGAGTATAAGATGCAAAAGGTTGAATTTATGACGGAAGAAGAACTGGTAAAGTACGGAACACTGATCGGTGAGGCGTTTGTTGCGGAAAATGACGGGATAGCGGCAACGGCATCCAGAGAAGATATAATAAAGGCTTTTGAGATCATGACGGAATATTTCTATAAGGCGGGAGTATTATACACGACCTCGGATCAGCATGAGGGCTTTCTGGCATACTGGCACAAGAAGACAAAGAAGAAACCGGGACTTGAGCTTCATATGGTGTTCCGGATGCTGCGGGAAATGTCATTCAAGGGTGTCATGGCAGTGGCAGGCTCCGGCAATGCGTTATATACGAAGCTTTATAAGAAGGAAAAGGATTATGTCGAGGTATCAATGGTTGTAGTGCTGCGGGAATTTCAGGGCAAGGGCTATATGAAGAAAATCCTGGCACACCCATTTAAAGAGGCCGAGGAGCAGGGAATCCCATGCGTGCTGGATACCGATACTAAGCTGAAGGTTGCCAAATACACGAAATGCGGCATGAAAAATACCGGCAGTAAGAAATTAAAATCCGGACAGTATCTGTATGCGATGGAATATCGCAAGCCGGCTGCAGTTTGACGGAATAAAGAGAAGCACCGCATGGGAAACCAAGAAAACCGGGGCGGATCAAAATAATTGAATAAGGATAAGTGTAAGGGACGGTTGTCTGAGAAAGAATCGGGCAGCCGTCCTTTTTATGTTGATGAGGGAAAATGCAGGATACCTGTACGATCCGGGTTACAAAAAACTTACAAGGATTTTACATTCTGGAGGTAATAGATTTTACACAGGTTCGGTATTCTTCTAAACGTCAAGTGAGACTTGAGAAAAAAGATTGGTTGGACACGTGGGTGTCCAGAAGGGAGAATTTATCATGAGAAAGAAATTTTTAGGCGTAGTTTTAGCAACGGCAATGGCAGCAGGTTGTCTGGCAGGCTGTGGAAGTCAGGCAGGAACATCTGATGCATCTTCAGCAGCAGGTTCCGGCGATGCAAGTTCAGCAGAGTCAGAAGCATCCAGCGATGCAGGAAATGATGCAGCAACCGGCGATTTTGATAATACAAAATATATCAATGTAGTATCCAGAGAAGATGGTTCCGGTACAAGAGGAGCATTCATTGAGTTAACAGGTGTTGAGGAGAAGGACGCAGATGGAAATAAGGTAGATAATACCACAACAGATGCAGCAATCACAAATAATACATCCGTTATGATGAGTACCGTTAAGGGTGATACATATTCCATCGGATATATTTCGCTGGGTTCTCTGAACAAAGATGTAAAGGCACTTAATGTAGACGGAGTGGAAGCAACAGCTGAGAATGTAAAGAGCGGTGATTATACATTATCAAGACCATTTAACATTGTAACCAAAGGTACTGTCGGTGATGCAGCACAGGATTTCATCAACTATATCATGAGTGATGACGGACAGAAGGTGGTTGTTGATGAAGGTTATGTAGATGTATCAAGCGGTTCTTTCGAATCTACACAGGCAGAAGGTAAGATTGTAGTAGCCGGTTCTTCATCCGTATCACCGGTTATGGAGAAGTTAAAGGAAGCTTATGCATCCGTAAATCCAAATGCAACCATCGAGATCCAGACCTCAGACTCTACCACCGGTGTTGAGTCAACCATCAACGGTATCTGTGATATCGGTATGGCATCCCGTGAATTAAAGGATTCTGAGACAGAGCAGGGCGTTGAAGCAACTGTTATCGCAAAGGATGGTATTGCAGTCATCGTAAACAATGCAAACCCATTAACAGACATCACCAAGGATCAGATCAAGTCCATCTATGTAGGCGAGCTGACAAAGTGGGATGAGTTAAAGTAATAACGGTTTTATAAAGAATGAATGGCAATTAAGGTATGGTGAAATAGATGAAAGAAGAAGCAAAAGTAGCAAGAAAACGAGTGTTTGAAAAAATCATGGAAATCATCTTTATACTCTGTGCCTGTATGTCAATTCTTGCAGTAGCGTTAATCTGTTTCTTCCTGTTCACCAAAGGAATTCCGGGTATGGCGAAAATCGGCATCTTCAAGTTCCTTGGTGGGCAGGTATGGAAACCCGGAAATGATATTTACGGAATCTTACCGATGATCTTGGGTTCAGTCTATGTAACGGGACTGGCACTGGTCATCGGTGTTCCTATTGGATTATTAACCGCTATTTTTATGGCAAGATTCTGTCCGAAGAAGCTTTACAAGGTAGTAAAGCCGGCAGTTGACTTACTGGCAGGAATCCCTTCGGTTGTATATGGTTTCTTTGGAATGGTAGTTATAGTTCCGGTTGTCAGGGTATTGACAGATGCATTAGGTGCAAGAGGAAATGGTGTCAGCCTGTTAACGGCAGCCATTTTGCTTGGAATTATGATCCTGCCGACAATCATTAGTGTATCGGAGGCTGCCATCCGTGCGGTACCGGAGAGCTATTATGAGGGTTCTTTGGGACTTGGGGCTGACCCGGTACGAAGTGTCTTTAAGGCAGTGCTTCCGGCGGCAAAATCCGGCATTATGGCCGGTATCATTTTAGGAGTCGGACGTGCGATCGGTGAAACGATGGCAGTCATCATGGTAGCCGGTAATAACCCGGCTATGCCAAAGGGACTGCTGCAGGGTGTCCGGACGCTGACGGCAAATATTGTAATAGAAATGGGATATGCCCAGGATTTACACAGAGAAGCGTTGATAGCAACCGGTGTTGTATTGTTCGTCTTTATCTTAATTATTAACCTGTGCTTCTCAATTGTGAAACGGAGGGATAAATAATGGCGGATACAACAGCAGTAGATTTCAATATACAGGCAGAAGAGCCGGAAACAAATGCAGCGGATATTGTCGGAATCAACAAGCAGACTTTTGGACAGAAATTAAAATCCTATACCAGAAAACCGACCTCTCTGATCCTGCTGATTCTGGTGATCGGTGCCGCTGTTATCACACTGGCGGTGCTGATATTTATCATTGCATATATTCTGATCAATGGTGTGCCGAATCTTTCATGGAGCTTGTTCCAGTGGAATTATAACAGTGAGAATTCATCCATGATGCCGGCAATCATTAATACAGTCATTATGACAATCCTGGCACTTCTGATTTCGGTTCCGTTTGGAATCGGAGCAGCCGTTTATCTGGTGGAATATGCCAAGCGGGGAAATAAGTTAGTAGGTATCGTAAGAATTACAGCAGAAACTCTGACGGGTATTCCGTCTATTGTATATGGCTTGTTTGGTATGTTGTTTTTTGTAACACAGCTGAAATGGAGACTGTCGATGTTGGCCGGTGCTTTTACTCTGGCGATCATGATACTTCCGGTTATTATGAGAACAACGGAGGAAGCATTGATGGCAGTTCCAGATTCTTACCGGGAAGGAAGCTTTGGACTCGGTGCAGGTAAATTCAGAACGGTGTTTAAAATCATACTTCCGTCTGCAATGCCCGGAATTCTTTCCGGAGTCATTCTTGCAATCGGACGGATCGTTGGTGAAACAGCAGCATTGATGTATACGGCAGGTACGGTTCCGGCAGTTCAGGGATTGTTGTCATCCGGACGTACGTTGGCCGTTCATATGTATGTTCTTTCATCAGAGGGGCTTTATATGGGACCGGCATATGCTACAGCAGTTATATTGCTGGTAGTAGTATTGCTGATGAACCTTGTATCATCTCTGGTTGCAAAGCGGCTTACAAAAGGGAATTAGGAAAGAAAGGAAATAGGAGCATGGGTAAATTTGAGATAAAAAACCTGGATCTGTATTATGGAGACTTTAAGGCTTTAAAGAATATAAACCTGGAACTTCCGGGGAAACAGATCAGCGCCTTTATCGGACCATCCGGTTGTGGAAAGTCAACATTGTTAAAGTCGTTAAACCGGATGAATGATCTGGTGGAAGGCTGTAAGATTACTGGACAGGTAACACTGGACGGGATAGATATTTATAAAGATATGGATGTGAATCTGCTTCGTAAGAAAGTCGGAATGGTATTCCAGAAGCCGAATCCGTTCCCAATGAGTGTATATGATAATATTGCATACGGACCGAGAACACATGGTATTCATAATTCGGCAAAGCTGGATGAAATTGTAGAACGTTCTTTACGCCAGGCAGCAATCTGGGATGAATTAAAGGATCGGTTGAAAAAGAGTGCACTCGGTTTATCAGGCGGCCAGCAGCAGAGACTTTGCATCGCAAGAGCACTGGCAGTCGAACCGGAAGTGATTCTGATGGACGAACCGACATCTGCCCTGGATCCGATCTCGACCTCGAAGATTGAGGAGCTGGCTGTAGAGTTAAAAGATAAATATACCATCATTATTGTTACGCATAATATGCAGCAGGCTACCCGTATTTCAGATAAGACAGCGTTCTTCCTGCTGGGAGAAGTTGTAGAATTCAGTGATACGGAAGAACTGTTCGCAATGCCGAAGGACAAACGAACGGAGAATTATATTACCGGACGATTCGGTTGATGGTGAAACAGGAGGATAGAAATGGCAAAGCAAAGTCGATTTGAAAAACAGTTAAATACCCTGAATCAGCAGATGGTTCAGATGGGAAGTATGGTGGAGCAGTCGATTGAAATGGCTGTATCCGCTCTGGTAACTAAGGATAGTGAGAAGGCGCATAATGTGATCGAATATGCTGCAGATGTCAGCAATCAGGAACGGCAGATAGAAGGAATGTGTATGAAACTTCTGCTCTGTCAGCAGCCGGTGGCATCCGATCTGCGTATGATCTCATCTGCATTAAAGATGATCACAGATATGGAGCGTATCGCCGTGCAGTCGGCAGAAATCTCGGAGCTGACCATTCGTATGGAAGAGACACCATATATTAAGAAGCTGGAACATGTTCAGCAGATGGCGAAAGAGACTATTCTGATGGTCGTAAAGAGTATTGATGCATTTGTAAATAAAGATCTCGAATTGGCACAGGAAGTTATTTCCATGGATGATGTTGTCGATGATCTGTTCATTAAGATCAAACAGGAGTTGATCGGACTGATCAATCAGGATGCCAGTAATGGTGAGCAGGCAACAGATCTGCTTATGATCGGAAAGTACTTTGAACGAATCGGGGATCATGCGGTTAATATTGCTCAGTGGGTCACCTTCTCAATTACCGGTGAACATGGAGAAATTAATTAATGAGTAAAAAAAGTGCAAAAGATCCGAGAAAAGCTGTTGCTGCCATGGAAGCGGCGGTAGCAGATTCCCAGTACCGGATTAAATGTGAATGCGCGATCAGTATGGTAGAATTGAAGCTGCAGATGATTCAGGACGAACTTTCGGAAGAATATGGAAGGATGATCGTCAGTAATATCTGCAGCCGGATCAAGACTGCGGACAGCATTTGCAAAAAGCTTCAGAAAAAGGGATATAAGTGTACGTTTGCGGAAGCAACAGAAAAATTAAATGACATGATCGGAGTCCGGGTAACCTGTTTCTTTGAAGATGATATTTACGAGATTGTAAAACGGATATCGGCACATGAGGATGTGACGGTTGTAAAAGAAAAGGATTATATTCAGAAGCCTAAGAGTAACGGCTATCATAGCTTTCACCTGATCGTGGAAGTACCGGTCTACAGTGATGCGGGCTGTGAACGGAAACGGGTAGAGATACAGTTCCGGACGGTAGCTATGGATTTCTGGGCACAGCTGGACTACCAGTTATGTTATAAGAGGGAAATAAGCGGGGCTCAGGGCGAGGATATTCAGAAGGAATTAAAGAAGTATGCGGAAGAAATCGCCCGGATGGATAAGAATATGATGCGGATACGGAAAGAAATAGAAACGATATAAAATGGCTGTGGATTTGTGTGTGGTCCATGGCTCTTTTCATATTTAACAGATTTTTCATGACTTTCCTGTAAATATGGATAGAATTCATGAAATATATTTGATATAATTCCCTTAATAAATGTTCACATTGGAGGAAAACTATGTCAAACGATATAATCGAAAATAATAAATCAGAAGATAAAGAAGAGGATAAGGAATACGAGGAGTATTGCTATCTCTGCCGGAGACCGGAGAGTGTATGCGGAAAGCTGATCCACCTTCCGAACAATATTAATATCTGTGCGAGCTGTATGCAGAATACCTTTGACACTTTCAGCAACGGAAACGGTATGCAGTTCATGGATCTGGGAAATTTTGAAATGCCGTTTAACATGGATGGCATTCAGGACATCCCGAAGTCACAGAAGGTAAAGAAGAAAAAGAAGCAGGAAAAGAAGGAAGAGCCGGAATTAAGCTTAAAAACCATTCCGGCACCACATATTATGAAGGCGAAGCTGGATGAATACGTAGTCGGACAGGATTATGCGAAAAAGGTAATCTCGGTTGCCGTATATAATCATTATAAGCGGGTGCTGACAGATAGCATGGATGATATCGAGATCGAGAAGTCCAATATGCTGATGATTGGACCGACCGGTAGTGGTAAGACCTATCTGGTTAAGACGATTGCCAGATTATTAAATGTACCGCTGGCAATTACCGATGCAACGACATTGACAGAGGCCGGATATATCGGTGATGATGTGGAAAGTGTCCTGTCAAAGCTTCTGGCGGCAGCAGATAACGATGTTGAGAAAGCGGAACGGGGTATCGTATTTATTGATGAGATCGATAAGATCGCCAAGAAGCGGAATACGAACAGCCGGGATGTAAGCGGCGAGTCTGTGCAGCAGGGGTTGTTGAAGCTGTTAGAGGGTGCTGAGGTGGAAGTGCCGGTAGGCGCGGGTAGCAAGAATGCCATGGTTCCGATGACCACAGTTAATACAAAGAACATTCTGTTCATCTGTGGCGGCGCATTCCCGGATCTGGAGGACATCATAAAGGAACGGCTGAATAAGCAGGCTGCAATCGGTTTCAAGTCCGATCTGAAGGATAAATATGATGATGATCCGAATATATTAAAGAAGGTCACCATTGAAGACCTGCGGGAATTCGGTATGATACCGGAATTTTTAGGCCGTTTGCCGGTAATCTATACATTGGATGCTTTGGATAAGGAGAAGATGATCCGGATCCTGAAAGAACCAAGGAATGCGATTTTAAAGCAATATCAGAAGCTGTTAAGCCTGGATGAGGTAGACTTACGGTTTGATGATTCTGCCTATGAGGCAATCGCGGAGAAAGCAATGGAGAAAAAGACCGGTGCCAGAGCATTGCGGGCGATCATTGAGGAGTTTATGCTGGATATTATGTATCAGATTCCGAGAGATGACAGCATCGGAAGAGTTACGATTACCGGGGATTATATCCGGGGGACCGGGGCACCGTTGATCGATATGCGTGGTGTACTGGAACTAGAGGATTAGTAGAAACGTTGAAAAAGGCTTGACATCCCCGGATTTCAAGTCTATGATAAGAACAGTTATCGGCATAGAAGGTGCAGGAAGGAATATGTTTCCCTGACAGAGAACAGAGGTCATCGGCTGGAAGCCTCTGAAGAAGGAGCAGATTCTTAGTTTCACACCGGAGCTTTTTACCTGAACAGAATCCGTACAGTCGGGTGATCGGTAGGGTGAAACGGTTAATGGCGTTATACATTATCAAGTGTCCATGACAGACTGTCATGGGAAACAGGGTGGTACCGCGATCATAAGCTCGTCCCTTTCAGGGACGGGCTTCTTTTGCGTAAACAATGAGCCGGGCACGAAGCCACGCATTGGGAACACACATAAGATGACGTATGGCAAGTTTACTTGCCGATGCGTCAGATTGTGGGTGTGGATACGAATGCGGAAGCATTCGTATCCGGCGAATGTCCGACACCGAGCCGTCAGGCGAGGTGCGGGCAACGCCGCAATGCGTGGAAACATGCCTTACTTACCCTAACATATATGAATGATTTTCAGGAGGAAGAATGATGAAAGAGAAACTGCAGGCGATTCGAGAAGAAGCCTTAGCGAAAATTGAAGCAGCAAATGACCTCGATGCATTAAATGATATCAAGGTCAATGTATTAGGTAAAAAAGGTGAATTAACACAAGTGCTAAAAGGCATGAAGGATGTTGCACCGGAAGAGCGTCCAAAGGTCGGTCAGATGGTCAATGATACCAGAACTGCCATTGAAGAGAAGCTTGAGAATGTAAAGAAGGAAATCGCTAAGAAGATCCGGGAAGAGAAGATGAAGAATGAGGTCATCGATGTAACACTTCCGGGAACGATGCATATGAAGGGCCATCGTCATCCGAATCAGATCGCACTTGAAGAACTGGAGCGGGTATTTGTCGGTATGGGCTACGAGGTCGTAGAGGGTCCAGAAGTAGAATATGATCATTATAATTTCGAACTGTTAAATATTCCGGCAAATCATCCGGCAAAGGATGAACAGGATACCTTCTATATTACCAAGGATATTCTGCTTCGTACACAGACTTCTCCGGTACAGGCACGTGTGATGGAGACCGGCAGAATGCCGATCCGTATTATCGCACCGGGACGTGTATTCCGTGCAGATGAAGTTGATGCAACACATTCACCATCCTTCCATCAGGTAGAAGGGCTGGTTGTAGATAAAGGAATCACCTTTGCAGATCTGAAGGGAACTCTGGAGCAGTTTGCGAAGGAATTCTTCGGACCGGATACGAAGGTTAAACTTCGTCCACATCATTTCCCGTTTACAGAGCCGAGTGCAGAGGTAGATGTCAGCTGCTTCAAGTGTGGCGGTAAGGGCTGCCGGATGTGTAAGGGCAGCGGTTGGATTGAAATACTGGGATGCGGTATGGTTCATCCGAAGGTATTAAAAGATTGCGGAATTGATCCGGAAGAATATTCAGGTTTTGCATTTGGTATTGGACTGGAACGAGTTGCACTGTTGAAATATGAGATCGATGATATGCGGTTATTATATGAGAATGATATGCGGTTCTTAAAGCAGTTCTAACAGAAACGGTATAAAACAACGCAATCAGTGGTTGAGAGTTTATGGAGGTTAAGTAGAATGAATACACCAATGTCCTGGTTAAAGGTATATGTACCGGATTTAAAAGCACCGGTCGAAGAATTTGTAGATGCAATCACATTATCCGGATCTCATGTAGAAGGCTATGAGAAGAAGGATAAAAGCCTGGAGAAGATCGTAGTCGGTAAGATCGAGAAGATCGAGAAGCATCCGGATGCAGATAAGCTGATCATCTGTCAGGTAAATATCGGAGAGGATGCTCCGTTGCAGATTGTAACAGGCGCTCCGAATGTAAAGGAAGGAGATCTGGTTCCAACCGTATTAGATGGTGGTAAGGTAGCAGGTGGCCATGATGGCGGTCCGTTGCCGGAGAATGGAATTAAGATCAAGAAAGGAAAATTAAGAGGCGTAGAATCTTATGGTATGATGTGTGCCATTGAAGAGTTAGGCGCCAACAGAGAGTTATATCCGGAAGCACCGGAAAATGGTGTTTATGTATTCCCGGAGGAGTCCGGAGTAAAGCCGGGTGATGATGCGATCGAGGCACTCGGACTTCATGATGCGGTAGTAGAATATGAGATCACATCCAACCGTGTAGACTGCTTCAGCATGATCGGTATGGCAAGAGAAGCAGCAGCGACCTATGGACTGCCATTCCATCCACCAATCGTACCGGGAACCGTAAAGGGCGGCGATGTAACGAATTATGCATCTGTTGAAGTAGAAGCCACCGATTTATGCCCGAGATACTGCGCAAGAGTTGTAAAGAACTTAAAAATCGGTCCGTCTCCGAAATGGATGCGGGAGCGTCTGGCATCTCAGGGAATCCGTTCAATCAACAATCTGGTAGATATTACCAATTATGTGATGGAGGAATACGGTCAGCCAATGCATGCATATGATCTGGATACGATCGCAGATCATAAGATCATTGTAAAACGGGCAAAGGATGGAGATAAATTTGTAACACTGGATGGTCAGGAACGGAATCTGGATTCCAATGTACTGATGATCTGTGATGGTGAGAAGGAGATCGGTATTGCAGGTATCATGGGTGGTGAGAATTCCATGGTAACGGATCATATTTCTACCCTGTTGTTTGAGGCAGCCTGCTTTGATGGAACCAATATCCGGTTATCATCAAAGAGAATCGGTATGCGTACCGATGCATCTGCCAAGTTTGAGAAGGGTCTGGATCCGAATCTGGCATTAGAAGCAATTAATCGTGCCTGCCAGTTGATTGAAGAGCTGGGCTGCGGTGAAGTAGTAGAAGGTGTGATCGATATTTATCCGGATCCGGTAGAGCCGTGGAAGCTTCCGTTTGAGCCGGCTAAGATGAATCATCTGCTGGGTATGGAGATTCCGGAGGAGTTAATGCTCCGGTATTTTGAACGCCTGGGACTTTCCTATGATATGAATACCAATGAGCTGACAATTCCAACCTTCCGTCAGGATCTGCATTGCATGGCTGATCTGGCAGAGGAGGTAGCACGGTTATACGGCTATGATAAGCTGCCTGCAACACTTCCTCGCGGTGAGGCAACGGTTGGTAAGAAGCAGTTCCATATGCTGGTAGAGGATGTAGCAAGAGATGTATGTGAGAATAATGGATTTTCCGGTGGTATGACCTATTCCTTCGAGAGTCCGAAGGTCTATGATAAGCTCCTGATCCCACAGGATTCCGATATTCGTAAGGCAATCGTGATCTCAAATCCGTTAGGCGAGGATTTCTCTATCATGAGAACCATTTCCCTGAATGGTATGATCACCTCTCTGGCAACGAACTTTAACCGTAGAAATAAGGATGCCAGATTATATGAGATCGGAAATATTTATCTTCCAAAGCAGCTGCCGTTAACAGAGCTGCCGGAGGAGCGTAAGATGCTGACACTCGGTATGTATGGTCAGTGCGACTTCTTCAATATGAAGGGTGTATTGGAAGAGTTATTTGAAAAGCTGGGTCTGCATCATGCATTTACTTATAATCCAAAGGGCGGTTATCCATTCCTACATCCGGGTCGTCAGGCCGCTATTCAGAACGGAGAGGACGTGATCGGTTATATCGGTCAGTTGCATCCGGAGGTAGTAGATAACTATAATATGAAGGGTGAGGTCTATGTGGCAGTTGTGGATCTTCCGAAGCTGACTGCACTTGCAAGCTTTGACCGGAAGTATGAAGGCATTGCCAAATTCCCTGCAAGTACCAGAGATTTAAGCATGGTTATGAGCAAGGACATCTTTGTAGGACAGGTGGAAGAGGTTATCAAGAAATACGGTGGAAATCTGTTGGAGAATTATGAGCTCTTTGATGTATATGAAGGTGAACAGGTAGGCAGAGGTAAGAAGTCTGTTGCATATACCATGACTTTCCGTGCAAAGGATCGGAATCTGGAGGCCAGTGAGGTCAATGCGATTACCGATAAGATCATAGCAGGTCTGCAGAAGATGGGTATTGAACTGAGAGGCTAGAAAGAGATCATGATGAAATTAAGTGATTTTAACTATAATCTTCCGGAGGAACTGATCGCACAGGATCCTCTGGAAAAAAGAGATAATTCCCGGCTGATGGTTTTGCATCGGGAGACCGGTGAGCTGGAACATAAGCATTTTTATGATGTGATCGATTACCTGAATCCGGGAGATTGTCTAGTAGTCAATAATACTAAGGTAATCCCTGCCAGATTAATGGGTGTGAAAGAGGAGACCGGAGCATCCATCGAGGTTCTGCTTTTGAAGCGGAAGGAAGAGAAGGTATGGGAAACACTGGTGAAGCCGGGTAAAAAGGCAAGAGTTGGCGCCAGGATCAGCTTTGGTGACGGACTGTTAGTCGGAGAAGTGATCGATGTCGTAGAGGAAGGAAATCGGCTGATTCGGTTCGAGTACGACGGAATCTTTGAGGAAATCTTAGATCGGCTCGGACAGATGCCGTTACCGCCATATATTACCCATCAGCTGCAGGATAAGAACCGGTATCAGACAGTATATGCGAAGTATGACGGGTCTGCAGCCGCACCGACAGCCGGCTTACATTTTACAGAGGAACTGTTGCAAAAGATTCAGGATAAGGGTGTCCGGATCGCAAAGGTAACCCTTCATGTCGGGCTTGGAACCTTCCGCCCGGTAAAGGAAGAGAATGTGCTGGATCATCATATGCATTCAGAGTTTTATATTGTAGATGAAGAAGCGGCGAAGATCATTAATGAGACAAAAGCAAATGGCGGAAGAGTCATTTCGGTTGGGACGACCAGTACCAGAACTCTGGAAACGGTTGCGGAACCGGATGGCCATATTCCGGTAAAGAGCGGATGGACGGATATTTTTATTTATCCGGGATACCGGTTTAAGGCAGTTGATTGTCTGATCACGAATTTCCATCTACCGGAATCTACGCTGATCATGCTGGTATCTGCACTGGCTGACCGGGAGACGATTCTTCATGCATATGAGACTGCGGTAGAAGAAAAATATCGATTTTTCAGTTTTGGTGATGCTATGCTGATCCTTTAGAATCGGAAATCATTGCAGGAAAGTGATAACCGGGTCGAAAAAATACGAAGACTAACCATGGGATTTCAGGCTTATTCAAGGTACAATAATTGTACAGACAAAGGAGTGAAGGAGCTGAACACCATGATTCGTTATGCCATAACCGTATCGAACAATACGCAGGAAGAAGACAGACAACTTACCAGTTATGGACTTCGGGCGGTGAATGAACAGGGAGAGGAAGTACTAGCTGTCCCCAATATCAGTCATAGGCAGGAGGATGTGGCATATCTGGTAGATCATTTTAACCGGGTGCGTATACAGAGAGATAAGTTTCAATAAAATATAGCAACATAAAAGGTGATCGTTCTGACGAGGCTTTTCGTTCGGATGATCACCTTTTTCCGGTTTTAAAATAAAACTATGCTACATTTAGATTATATTAGATTCAAACCATGCGGATCAGAGCAGGCGCTCCAGATCAGAGTAGAAGTTCGGATAAGAGATATTGACACATTCTGATCCCTGAATCTCGGTTTCTCCATCTGCGTTCATGCCGGCAATGGCAAAGCTCATGGCAATCCGGTGGTCTAAGTTACTGTCGATGACAGCACCATGCAGCGGCTTGCCACCGTGAATGATCATACCGTCATCGGTTGCCTCGATATCTGCACCCATGGCAGAGAGGCTATGGACCATAACATCGATCCGGTTGGATTCCTTGACCTTTAATTCCTGAGCATCCCGGATCACGGTTGTGCCTTCTGCAAAGCAGGCGAGAACGGCAATGATCGGCAGTTCATCGATCAGCTTTGGAATCACGGCACCTTCGATCACGGTGCTGTGCAGAGCACTGGTACGTACCCGGATATCCGCCGTTGGCTCACCGATAGTATCCGATACGCATTCAAGGGTAATGTCGGCCCCCATGGCACGGCAGACATCCAGAATTCCATCCCGGGTCGGATTGATTCCCACATTCCGAATGACAAGCTCCGAGTTTGGAGTGATCAGTCCGGCTACCAGAAAATAAGCAGCAGAGGAGATATCGCCCGGCACCAGAATTTTCTGCGCATTCAGCGAATCAATCGGTCGGATCGTAACGGTTGTTTCCTCACGGTGGACAGGAACACCAAAGGCCTCAAACATCAGCTCTGTATGATTTCTGGAAACATATGGTTCTGTGACACTGGTCTCACCGTCGGCATAAAGACCTGCAAGAAGAATTGCAGATTTTACCTGAGCCGAAGCGACCGGTGACTGATAATGGATCCCGTGCAGTGGTTTGCCCTCAATTCGGAGCGGAGCACAGTCATTCTGATTCAGACTGGTAATGGAAGCACCCATCTGAGTAAGAGGAGTGATGATCCGCTTCATTGGACGCTTGCGGATGGAAGCATCTCCATCTACCAGACTGGTAAAGGACTGGGCAGCTAAAATGCCGGACATAAGCCGGGTTGTGGTTCCACTGTTACCGACATCCAGAGTCCCGGACGGCGCATGTAGATTATGGAGACCAAGACCGTGAATCCGTACAATGTCTCCCTGATTCTCAATCTGTACACCCATCTTCTCAAAGCAGGAGATGGAAGATAAACAATCTGCACCCTGAAGGAATCCGCGGACTTCAGTAGTTCCTTCTGCAAGTGCTCCCAGCATGATACTGCGATGGGAGATGGATTTATCGCCGGGTACTGTCAGGCATCCGTGTAAGGATTGTTTTCTGGTAAATATCATAAGTATAAGCTCCTTTAGTCATGTGATCATAAAATTCCAAATCATAGTATGGTATATATCGTATATCCATTGGTTCTAAGCAGTTCGGCAGCTCCGGATGCATCCTCAATCCGGTAAAAGGACAGACGTAATACACCCTCTTCATCTTCCCGGTTGTGGGAGATGCCCAGATTCTTAATGCTGATACCGGCAGTACTTAAGATATGAAGTACACCCTCAATGGCACCGGCCTCGTCCGGAATATCGGCAAAGATCTCATAATTCATCCGGATGACACCGGTTGCATTATTGGGAATGGAATCCCGGTATTCACGGGCACGTTCAAAGAACTGATGAATATAGGGTACATCCTTTCTGTGAATGGCATCGATCATCTGCTGCAGATCATCTTTATATTCCTCCAGACCGGCAATGATATTCGCAGAATTGCTTAAAAGAATATGCTCCCAGATCACCGGGTTAGAGGAAGCGATTCTGGTAATATCTTTAAATCCGCCTGCAGCAAGCTGCCGGTTCATGCCCTTGGCATCATCATTGTCCCGAACCAGATTTACTAGCTCGGAGGCAATAATATGCGGGATATGGCTGATGTATGCAGTTGTCTGATCATGCCGGGCCGGAGAATAAATGATCGTAATGGCACCCAGATCTTCAATAAAGGTACTGAATTCATTGACCTTTTCCCGGGAAACGGTCGATGACGGTGTAATAAAATAATATGCGTTCTCAATCAGATGATCATGAGCGGCACTGTAGCCGGAGCGTTCGGAACCGACCATCGGATGTCCGCCGATAAATACATCCGAAAGCTGCTGATCCAGAACTGCCTGATAAATATCGGTTTTGACACTTCCGACATCCGTCAGGATACAGTCCGGCTTCATATACTTCTTCAATAAAGGAAGATACTCTATATTATAATGAACCGGTGCACACAGAAAGATATAGTTGCAGTCGGCAATCTGCTCATTGATCTCAGAAAGAGCAATATGGACGGTTCCGTCCGCTATGGCTTCTTCCAAAGCTGCGGAATCGACATCATAAGCAAGAATCCGGTAATCCGGAAATATTCTTCGAATCGACTTGGCAATCGAGCCACCGATCAGTCCGAGACCGATAAATCCAATTGTAAACGGTTGAGATGTATACATAATAAGATCCTTCCTTTCATATAATTAGCATTTTAATCGCAAAACTTCAATATGTCAATGCGTTAATGCGATAAAGCAGATGGCTAATTAATGTAGTAAAGCAGATAATTCTTCCGAAGTAAGTGGGCGATAGTCTCCAAGAGACAGTGTGTCGTCTAATTCCAGGCTTCCCATTCGGATCCGCTTCAGATAGGTGACTTCACAGCCGATGACATGAAACATCCGTTTGACCTGATGGAAGCGTCCCTCCCGAATCGTCAGTTCTGCGCTGGTCGGAGTCAGGATTTTCAGATCGGCCGGCAGAGTCGGCTTATCATCTCCGATATCCATACCGGTTTGGAAGGTAGTAATGGCATGAGAGGGAATCTCGGAATCCAGTTCTACATAATAAGTCTTGTCCACGTGTTTGCGCGGTGACAGAAGCCGATGGGCCAGGTCTCCATCATTGGTAATAAGCAGAAGACCTTCTGTATCCTTGTCCAGTCTCCCGACCGGAAAAAGATCCTTATGGGTAGTATCGTGAATCAGATCAAGGACAGTCTGACAATCCGGATCTTCCGTAGCACTGATATAGCC
>ERZ1034723.638-NODE-638-length-18061-cov-16.873320_pt1 | contig 18061 bp, 16 predicted proteins | sample MGYA00520637_ERZ1034723 | MGnify/ENA primary metagenome ERZ1034723 (study PRJEB33766, sample SAMN09781719) | gut metagenome | biome: gut microbiome | host: Homo sapiens | place: Madagascar | study: EMG produced TPA metagenomics assembly of the PRJNA485056 data... | reverse complement strand
CTCATAGTCCACATCGACAAGGTTTTCAGCACCCTCCCGCAAGTCGAAGAACCCACGCCAGGAGCATCCGTACCCAACACCCGTCAGCAGACCTTTCTCGACACCCTCCCGGAAACCTTTGATCGCCAATCCTATCTGCACCTCGCCACCACCCTCGGCATCCCGGCACCGTCCGCCGACCGCTATATCAAGAAATGGATCGAGACCGGCAAGATTGAGAAAATTGAGTACGGGAAGTATCGGAAAGATGGTAAAAGCGTTTCTTTGTAGACCTTCAACAAAATATCTTTCGAAGAATCTTTTTAAAGTATTAACTTTGTAAGTTTCTTAAGAAGTCTATCTTCTTATAGAAGAATCTAAATTTGGATAAAAAATAAAAATATATGATTGATGTTTTATCACTATTTTCGGGTTGTGGAGGGCTGGATTTAGGCTTCGAGCAAGTCGGTGACTATCATACCGTTTGGGCAAACGATTTTAAGCATGAAGCTTGTGAATCATTTAGAATGCACTTTGGGAATGTTATCAGGGAGGGCGATATTGAAGCGATTGATCCATACAATGATCACACTATACCAAATTGTGATTTGATTCTCGGTGGTTTCCCGTGTCAGGATTTTTCTATAATTTGGAAACAACCTGGACTTAACGGCTCAAGAGGGAATTTGTATAAAAGTTTTTTGCGTTTTGTTGATGCTAAAAAACCTAAAGCATTTGTTGCTGAAAATGTTAAAGGAATTTTAACTGCAAATGGAAAGAAGGCTATTAAGCAAATTATTGAAGATTTCCAGAATATTGAACCTGGGTATGTGGTTATTCCTCATTTATACGACTTTGCCAACTATGGCGTTCCGGAATATCGTGAAAGAGTACTGATTGTAGGTATTCGTTCAGATACGGGTTTTGATTTTCATCATCCACGGCCAACACATGGAAATGGAGATGGGTTATTACCATTTGTAACTGTAGGAGATGCTTTCAGAGGTGTTGAAAAGGTGCCGTTTAATAATGAGCACCTGAAGATTAAAGCTCGTACAGAAAAAGTTATCAGCCTTATACCTGAAGGTGGTAATTTTACATCAATACCTCAAGATAGCCCGTATTATGTTAAAGGGATGATAAGTCATGTATATCGGAGGGTAAAATTGGATGAGCCGTCAAAAACAATAATAGCTCAAGGAGGTGGTGGAACGTGGGGCTATCACTATCCGGAGAATCGTCCTTTGACTAATAGGGAAAGAGCCAGAATACAGTCTTTCCCCGATGATTTTGTTTTTTACGGTAGCACAACAGAAGTCCGTCGCCAGATTGGAAATGCTGTGCCACCAGTGGGTGTTCACGCTATTGCTAAGGCGCTGAAACCATTATTCTTTGATAAATATGAGCATGTTGATTTAGAAAATAAGTTGCGTGAGCTTAAATCAATGCCTTTCACTCAGAGATATCAACTAATTATGCATCTGTAATATGGAACAATTACTGACAAAGAATCCAATGCTTCGTTCCTTCTCATACAAATCAGTGAATGACTATAGGACGGCTCTTATAAATGATGCGGCTAAGTTTAATATAGCGACAGGCTTCATTACTAGTGATGCATTGGTTGAATTAAAGCGTATTGTTGAAGTCCGGAAGGGAGAATTGGCTATTAATTTGTTTGTTGGCATGAACTATCTGAATGGCTTTACAAAGCTACAGTATGCAACATTACAAGATTTAAATTCATTCTTGAATGAAAATCAATATGGAAAAGTGTATGTCTCGCCCAATGCTTTGTTCCATGGAAAGATGTATTCTTTTTTAGATACTAACAATAATTGTCTGGGTAGTTTTGTGGGTTCTTCTAATTTGAGTAGTTTTTTATCTACTACTCAGAATTATATAGAGTCTGACATTTATATGGATGGCGTAGATGCTATGACCGTGGATGCTCGCATTCTGAATGTTATTCAAAATATAGGTGTCGATTTTTCTGTGGCAGAACCTATCGTGGATTTTCTAGAGGATGAGACAGATCTCTTGAAAGGGAATGAACGAGTCTCAAAAATTTCTGATGATGAATTCAATTCATTTATGACAACCCTAACTAATAGGGTTGTAGAAATACCTTTGAAAACAGAACCCAAAAGCAACCTGAATACATATTTTGGGGCGGGAAAAACGCCTGGCCGATATAGTCCGCGTAGTTGGTATGAGGTTGAATTGATAGTTCCGAAAAACACTCCTAATGTCGAATTGTTGCCGGATAAGAATTCGGGACCATTTAAGGTTATAACACCTAAGCATTACTTATTTTATTGTGAAAGGCAAGGCACCAATAGCAAAAATTTACGTTCGTTAGGTGATTTGCGGGTTTTAGGAAAATGGATAAAAGGGGAGATGGAAAATGCTGGCGTAATACGATGTGGACAGATGGTTACACAGCAAACATTAGATGATTTTTGCAAGTCTAAAATTGTATTTAGAGAATCCTCCGAAGGTACTTGGTTTGTTACGTTAGAATAATATGACTTTCTTAAATTCGTATTTAGATGGGATTCATAGCCGTATATTGGTGGATTCCATTGTGAACACAAGCAATGAGGTGTTTGCAAATATCAATAAGCACTATAGTTTTGATAAGTCTTTAACCGGTTTGCTCTTGGGCAATGTTCAAAGTGGTAAAACAGGTCAGATGCTAGGAATAATATCCAAACTTGCAGATGAAGGCTATAGGCTATTTTTGTTATTAACAACTGATAATATTGATCTACAACGTCAAACCTATAATCGAGTCCTAAGTTCATTGCCATTATTTAATGTTCTGTCAGAACGAGATGAAGAAAAATTTAGGGCGTTGAATCAAAGCTCTCCATTAATAATTGTTTTGAAAAAGAACTCGTCTGTGCTTAAAAAATGGAGAGATTTATTGGTGGCATCAGAAACCTTCAAAGGGTTGCCTTTGGTTATCTTTGATGATGAGGGTGATGCGTCAAGCCTTAATACATTAGTAAATAGGCATAAGGTTAGTACTATAAACAAAAGATTGGATGAGATAAAATCAACGGCTACATCATCGTTGTATCTAGAAGTAACGGCTACGCCACAAGCGATTATTTTACAGTCTATCATATCTGATTGGAAACCAAGTTTTACTAATTACTTTAAACCTGGCATAGGTTATTTAGGAGGGAATTTTTTCTATTCGGACCCGAAATCTTATTGTGTGCGTTATACGTCAGAAGATGAACTGTCCCAAGTTTTGGATGATGACGATATTCCTTGCCCTGAAGGTCTAAAAGAAAGTATTTACACTTTTTTAGTTTTGTGCGCTCATAAGAAACTAAACGGCGAACAGAACTGTAATTTTTTAATACACCCGAGTGCCAAGATTTATGTCCATAACAAATTCAAAGATATTATTGATTCCCAGCTTAATTTGTTACAGAGGTCTACTGACGATATAGGCTTTAAAGAATCATTACGTGCCGTATGGGGTGACTTACAACATACAAGACCTGACCTAGAGCCATATGAAGATATTGAGGAGGAGGTAACCAGTATTCTGGATAATGAGGAGATGATAGTTATACCTCTTAATTCAAAGAGTTTTGTATGTCGTGATTCTACTAATCCTGATGCATTGAACTTGGCGAAAGGTTTTAATATAGTCATTGGTGGAAATACGTTGGGACGAGGTATAACATTTCCTCATCTTCAAGTTGTATATTATTGTAGAAACTCAAAGAAACCGCAGGCGGATACATTTTGGCAGCATTCTAGAATATTTGGATATGATAGAGAACCGGAACTTGTTCGTATTTTTATGCCGGAGTCTCTATACAAAGTGTTCGTTGCCTTAAATAAGGCCAATGAAATTATTGTGAAACAGATAGAGGCAGGAGACGATACTTGTCAAATTATATATCCGGATAATATCCAACCTACAAGGAAAAATGTTCTAGATATGAACTACTTGAATGTGATTTCTGGTGGAGTTAATTATTTCCCGAATTTTCCTGTAGATGGTAATGTTAAGGTTGTTGACGACATGTTAAATGAATTTGTAGAGGCTGACGTGCCTATACAAATCTCCCAAGATATTATGATAGATTTGTTAGAGGCATGTGATAGTGAGAGTAGAGATGATTTTGATAAAAATAAGTTTATATCTTGTATTAAGGCTCTTTCTGTTAAACGCCCAACTACAAAGTATCGTCTTATTTTCCGTAAGGATAGGAACATTAGTAAAGGGACCGGAACATTGTTGTCTCCGAATGACCGATTATTAGGAGAAAAATATAGTCAGGATGTTATATTGACTATGTATAGGGTTAATGGGACAAAAGATAAAGGATGGAATGGTATACCGTTGTGGATTCCAAATATAAAATTACCAGAAGGCTTCTGTTTTTATGATTCCAACTCTGTAGTTTAAAAATATGTAAAAATTACGAAGACTTAATAAGTTGAACTGTCCATAATAGGATCAAGATAAGCGGATGATGATATTCAGTTTTGGGGACTAAATGCTGGCAAGTCTTTCAGCATAGCAGAGCGAGTGTGATGCTGAAGGACTTGTCTTGTTGTGAAAAATCCGTATCGTGTCTTAAAACCCTACTTGAAGCAGTAGTAAGCTCCGGCCCCGACTCCACGTCTGACCAGCACCATCTCAGATAAGACCTGAAGAAGCCGCGTGGCGGTGGCTTTGGACACGCCCGTTATGGCTTGCACATCCTTGTCCGACACTCTTCCTGATTTCTGAATATACTTGATGATACTGATCAGCCTGTCATCCAGCTCCAACTCACTGTAAAAGGCATCGTCCGTTTTGTAGATGCTTACCATTATCCCGGACAGCCTGTCACTGAATATGGGTGGGATGCCGGAATGCCTCAATGAACTTGAGATAATCTCCAGTGTACCTTGTCCCCAAGCCTCGATGTCTCCTGACAAGTACAGGGCGTGCACCATCTTCTTGTTGATTGGCGTAGACACGTGTTCTCCCCGAAGATTCACCATCGACCACTGCGCCGGAAGTTGCCCCGGATTCTAGAACACGATTTTGTTTGAATATACCTTGATCTGTATCGGAGTGTTGTCCGAATAAACCTTATGCAATGAGGTGATGACTTTTTCAGGATTTCCGTATTATGCGTATCTAACCATTTAATTCTAATACAAGAGCTGTTTGATTGTAATATGAGCCGATTTTGAGCCAATTGTTTGTTCCTTTATGTGATAATATTATATTAATAGTCATTGCTTTATGCGACTGTGAACTGTTTCTATGCTAATAAAATTTGAGCCATTAGTGAGCCTATTATTACACGCCCGAAAGCCCTCTGCCATTTCCGCTATCGCTCCAATGCCAGAAGACTTTCCCAATGGGCAGAGAGGTCTCAGCCGACTTCCTCCCGTCAGTCCGCTGATGTTATTATGACGGAAGCAAAGCTTCCGAAGCAACCGCCCGGCAAGACATTCGTCATCTCCGCTCACGCTGCGATGCTGAACGACTTGCCCTTATGGGCAGAGCGGAACCGGAAGATTGACGCTCTCCGCTGCGCTCCGACCGCCAAACCTCCGGCCTTACCAAACTCGCTCCGCTCGATTATACAGTAGCGGTGTCGAGACTTCAGTCTTTCTCCTTTTCTCTCCGAAAGCCAGAAGACTCGACCCTTTCATCCCCCACAGCCCCGGAGGGGTCATAACCGACTCCGCTCCCAAAGTTCGGTGCGAACATTGTCCCTCGAATCCGAAAGTTAGACATAATCGAAGCTTAGTTGTGTAACAGTCGGCTCACGCCGCCAGATTACACAACCCCGATTATGTTAACTGTCTGCGTCAGTGCGAGTTCGACCATTCTGCCTCCGAATCCGCTCCGTCGGGGCGGCAGGCGACGATGAACTCCCTTCAAGGGCCAACGGCCTCCAGGCCCGTCAGGGAGTTCAGGACTTCCTGCGAGGTATGCGTAAGGATGTCCTCCGATTTCAACCCTTTTCCGTCAAATCCCGTTTGTCTCATTCATTGACGGCCGGAAGTCCGAGAGCGCCGCCAGCCTTAGCAGCACAGCTGCGGGCCTTCTCTGTGATTCCTTCAAGTCTTCGAGCGGAGCTCTCAACTTCAAGGAATCACTCCGTCGGCAAGGTATCGGCAGAGCCGATATTTCTTCTAATCGTTCGCATCCGCTCACTGTATGTCAGCGGTATTGCGGAAGACGACGGCTCCTGCGTCACCGTCCACTTCCGCAATGTCTGTTTGGGAGAGGCTCGTTTATCCACGCTTCACAGGCCTTGCGGCCAGAGAAGCGCGGCTCGCCACTCCCCATTGGCAGGACAGGCACGGACTCCATTACGCTTACGCTCCATTGCGTCCGCACCAGACCTGCCGGAAAAGAGGTAAGGCTTCGCCTTGTGCTTCTTGACGCTCTCTTCATCCTCTCCGGAAGTGTCGCCACTTCGTTCCCGACACATCCTCCGAGGGCGAGCGGAGACGCGAGTCTGTGACAGCCGGTGTTCCGCTCTCTGCACACCGTCTCTCACTGACTCGCAGAGCGGAATCGCTACGTTGGCACTCCGCTCCCTGTAATGCCGGGCCGGCTCACACGTCCGAATGTTGTTGCCGTTGTACCATCATTCGACCATCTGTGCCAGAGCCGGAAAAACCGTCATCTCTCGCCCCAACCGTCATACCGTCCGGCTCCTGCCGCGCCTGTCGGCTTGCCTACTCACTCTCCGGAAGACAGAAAGAACGATGCTCACCGCATCGCCCTTTCCGACTTCCTGCGAGTCGAGCGGTGGGATAGACGCACGCTCCATGGTCAGTGCACAATAGAACGACATCACACGCCTTGGGTGTGACAAAGAATATATTCATAGGCAATGGGAAGCACTCTCGTGCTTCTGCGACTCGTTTTATCTATACTGTATTCAAATTCGATATCTTGGTGATTGTCATCAATATGCCATATGCTACTTATATGGTTAAGACTTGTAAACGCGCTTTTGCCTTATGCCAAGATTTCATCCCAATACCATTCTCTCTGACTGCTGGTCATCCATCGGGAATGTCACGTTCTACCACAGAAACGGCATCTGCTATTCCCGGAGCAAGGCTTATTCGGAGTTTGCCGGAACTGGAGAACAACTGGCGCAGAAGGAAGTTCATCATCGTGCCATACTTGCGTGGCAGAAGTTACCTTGCAGACAACAATTGAAGTGGAAACGGCTTGCCATAGGAGTCTCGTCACATCGTCCTCCTTTCGGTGACGGCAATCATATCAGCGGATATAATCTTTTCGTGTCGGCTTATCACGGGTTTGCACAACTTGGCAATGAACACGTTCCTGTTCCGAGGCCGTTCGAGCCGTTCCCTATATTCAGTCTGGATTTTGTGAGCTGCTCGATGGCTTCGTTGTTCGAAATGGAATTGCGATTCAGATTGATAATGTGCGGAACGAATCTGCCATCAAGATACCGGATTCTCGGAAAGATTCAGATTGAGGCTCCCGGTGTCGGGCGTAATCCTGGGCTGATGAGAAGCTATCTGTCGGATTCTGTTCCAACCGAAGCTATGTCGGAAATCGTGTTCAATGTTCCACGCAAAAGGTTCGATATTGATATGTTCCAACTGCACGTCAGATACCTGCTGCTGGACACTAAAAACGGCTATCGGTCGCAGTATCAGTCCCTGTCGGCATTGACAGCGATTCTATAGGATAAATTCGTTTGAAAAACGCATTGTTTGTTTTTGAATTACAGCAATATAAAGTATTGCGAAGTAAGCGAAACCATATCTGTTCCAATGGTTTATATTATGCATATCTTGGCTTCGGATTTCAATGAGATAAGATAATGAAAGCACTGCCGTCAATAGCGTTCAACGAGTTCAAGGGTTCCGCAGGGGATGTGACAGCCAGAGTGTCGAAAGGCCGTCAGGTCCTTTCGTCGCGCTGCCAGCATTCGCACGTCAAGACGGAATCTCAGGCCGTCAGTCGGAACAGGCTTTCCGCTATATCAAGGTCGTTCCGCAAATTGAGCGACAGTCAGATGAAGGAATGGGCCGTGCTTGCAGAGAGGATGAAAGGCATTTCGACTTTCGGCAAGGCGGCGGAACTGACGGCGCACAATGCTTTCGTTCGTATCAATACAAACAGGGCACTTGCCGGGATGCCGGCATTGGAGTCTGCGCCAGTCTACACTTCGGATGTCCCGGAGGTGGACTATGACGACTTCTGGGTGACTCCTGACAGGATCATATTCGTGGGGCTGAGCCAGCCTTCGGAGCATCATCGGCTTGTCGTCAAGATGTCGCAGACCACGAGCACAGGGGTGTCCTCCGGCTGGAACAATATCGTCATAATCACTCCTGCAATGTCCCCGGACTGGGGAGATGCCGACATAACCGAGGCCTACATTGACAGAATCGGGTTCGCTCCGGTCCTCGGGCAGAAGTATTTCCTGTCATTCTGGTGGATGGACACGGAGACGGGGTTCACGGGTGAGTCAATGGCCGTCTCAACGATTTGCAGCGAGCTGTCGAACGTGAATAAGGAACTCTATAAAGTGCGTCCTCGCGTGAACTTCTCCGATGCGGTCTCGGATGCGAACTCTCCGTTCAAGGATATGAGGCTTGAGCTTTCCGGAAGTCCGGTTATGGTGACGGCATCAGGAGAATACGGATTCCTCGGCAACGGTTCATATATGTACATTGATTTCAACGATGAGAACTTTCCCCGCTCTGAGGTGGACTGCTTCCTGATGGGACGTGGCCTTGACAAATGCAAGTATGAGATTTCTGGCATCGAGCACTCCGTCAAGCCGCTCGCCGGCGTGGACGGATACAGGAGACGCATCGCAATATCGAGGAGAGGCGGCCAGTACCTGAGGGGGTTCGAGGTGTTCGGCACTGCGGTGGATTTGGCTGTGAACGTAATCAGAGGATGATGAACATGAAGGCATTGGCAAATAATTTCGGAGTAGCGGAGATTGAGTTCCGGGACTGGCAGGAGAAGGGACTTGTCATTCTCAACGGCGTAGTCAGCATTGACACGAATAACGAATCGTACAAGACTGCGGAAGTTCTGGAGATTATGGTTCCAGACTTGAGCGTCAGTCGGAGTGCGGTGACTGCGGTGTTTCTGAGGTCATCAAAGGCGGACGGGGCAAGTACGATTGTGAAGTCCTGGATAAAGGACGTGCGGACTATATGCGTGGAGAGGCTGCCGGAGTTTGACGAGTTCGGACCGCTGACCCTGTATTTCGCTTCTGCGTATGTCACACTCGGCCAGAGGATGGACTGTCCGCAGAACACTGTCATAAGGCCGTCAATCGTGAACGGCGAGAGCGGCATCCAATCGGATTCAGACACGAAGGCCGTAGTCACTGACAACTGGTGCTACTTGTACATCTGCTTCAACAAGTTCGCAGGAGCGGAGTATAAGGATGCCTTTGAGTGCTCGGTGGAAGGACTGCCGGAGGATATCGACATCACGTTCCCTGTGGTGACGGCGAGCGCATATTCATACACTTTCGGGACTCCGACTTCGGTTTGTCGACTCAAAGGTAAGACACTTTCCTGCGAAGGACGGCTTGCGTTTGGCGAGGGGGCAAATCAAGGAGACTTCATCAACATTTTCATTGTCCGGAATGGGAATGATTCCACCGCCAAGAAAAGTGAGGCTGATGCAGAACCTGTAGCGGAGAATATCAACCAATAATCACGATACCATTGTTCAACCATTTTAATATCATTTCGTTATGAAGTACATTCCATCAATCGCCTTCGAGGAGATGTCAGGCTCGGCGAAGGGCGTGACCGCGGCAAAGGTCCGTGGACGCAAGTACATCCGCAACCGTGGCTACGGAGGCGGTTTCAAGACAGCGGCGCAGTCATCCGTCAAGGCTATCTTCAAGCAGCTCTCGCAAGGCTGGAAGGGTCTTACCAACGCGCAGATCCTTGCGTGGAACTCTTTGGCGAACACGCAGAAGGGCAAGTCCATTCTCGGCACTTCCTCGAAAATCTCCGGGGCGAACCTCTATTCGAGGCTGAACTTCTGGATAGTCAAGGCCGGTGGCACTGCACTCACGACTCCACCGGTGCTTACGGGTGTCGATGCGCCTTGCGAGGCTGACCTCTCGCTCACCGCAGCTAACTTCCATTTTCAGCTACCAGACCCTCCTGCCGAGAAAGATGACCTCAAGCTGGTCATTATGGCTTCTGCTCCGCAGAGTAAGGGCGTGACCAGGGCTTACAGCAAGGCAGTGTCCATCGGTGCACCAAGGACCATCGTCGATGAGCAGATTGACATTATGGCCGACTACAAGGCCGTGCATGGTGAGGTCACCGTAGCCGCGCCGAAGGTGTTCCTAAAGTATTTCTTCATCAACGTCAAGACCGGCGAGAAGTCAGGCGAGATGCTCGGGGAGATTTCGCTTTAGCAGCCGTTTAGTTCACCATCGCCCCGTCACTTGGAATCATCGCCAGGAATGGCGGACTCCGGTGACGGGACTTTGTTTTACTCGAATAATTTGAAATTTAACACGAGTTCAATATTATGAAAGCAAGTGAGAAAGCATATTCATTGATACGGCAGTTCGAGGGGCTGCGATTGACAGCTTACAGGTGTCCTGTCGGAGTCTGGACTGTCGGATATGGGCATACCTCTGGAGTGGTGCCGGGAATGGTCATCACGAAAGAACAGGCAGAAGAGTTCTTGAAGCAGGACATTGCTATAGTTGAGAACATCATCAATGCAGAGTGTCCGAATCTTCGCCAATGCCAGTTCGATGCCCTGGTGTCGTTCGTGTTCAATGTAGGAGGAGAGAATTTCCGGAAGTCCACTCTTTTGAAGAAGATCAAGGCTAATCCGGACGACAACTCGATTATGGATGAGTTTCTGAGATGGGTATATGCGAATGGCATAGTATAGCCCGGACTCCAGAAGCGCAGACTTGCAGAAATGAGACTTTACTTTTCGGAGGACTGAGGTATGGAAACATTGACACTTATAGGAACTTACATCATCCCTTTGTTTGCGGCAGCCGTCGGCTGGTTGGTCGATTCTCGTAAGCGGAAGAACGACTTCCTGAAAGACCTTCAAGCCTCAATAAATCTTCTGTCAGCAGAGAACAAGCGACTTTTGGAAGAAATCACCAATGCTAATTCTGAAATTGTGGCGGTCAGAAAGGAAAACGAGGAACTGAAGGCCTCCGTTGATAGACTATGTGCGGAGAACTCGCAACTGAAGGACGAAGTCCGGCAGTTGAGGGAACAGATCAGGCGACAAAAATGAATAAAGGCAGGTCATCGTTGTAGTTGACGCCTGCCTTTTTCAGACGCTTGCGGTCATAGACCTTTTTAGACTTGTGGGTGATTGTCCTCATCAGGACCTGTTTCCCGTATTTCTCGATTTCTTCCGTTCTCGAAGCCCTGCGGTTGGCCAGAAGAAAATCCTTTTCGGTAATCCGAAGTTTCTTGTTCTTCATAATATTGAATCTGTTATCGTTTGCAAAGTTAATACAGATCATTAAACATCAGCAAAATGAAATACGAAATCATAGTTTTGACAGCATTGACGGCGGTTTCCTGCTGCCCGAAACTCTATCCTCACAAAACGGAGAACACTGAACGCATAGTCACCGTCACGGAAACCGTCCACGACACCGTCATTCAAGTTCAGCCAGACTCATCCATCGTTCAAGCATTAATCAAATGCGATTCGGCCGGTCAAGCACGTTTGGAGGAAATCCGAACATTGAAAGAGTCTGCAAGAGTCTGGCAGACATTGGCATTGAAAGACAACAAGCTCACAACAAAGGCAGTCGTGGACTCAATGGGTATCTATCTCACCTATAAAGACCGGTACCGAGAAGAGCAGAAAGTCCAAGTTGTCGAAACCGTCATCGAGAAAGAAATTAATGTCCTCAAGTGGTGGCAGAAAACGTTGATTTATATTGGATTTCTTACCATAATCATCAGCCTATCGCTTTGTTTAGTAAGACTATCAAGGTAGTTTATTTTACTATCTGACGATAAATTCAACAGGAAAATTCTGTACCAGCCTGCCCTGCAAGATTCGACAAGTATTCTCTCATTTGATTCAGACATACCTTAGTTGCCCCATTTTCTCCAACTTTTGGAAAATCTGTAATATTGCAACATATTGCCCATGTGGTCAACAACATTACCAACATTTGCAAATAACTATCTTTTTGTGATTCCTCAACAATTATATCGTAGAAATTAAAAAGTCTTTCATTTTCTTGAGGATGAATACCATCGTTTTTTAGAGAAGGGTTTAAAAATAGCAGTGATGATAATGCGCATATAACCCCCATCATTGCTGTCGTTTTTTCTTTTTCTTTCAAATCGCAACATAATGTCCAAAATGCATTAGCATCTGCATCTTTCTCTTCTTGAGTATTTCCTTCGGAACTTAAATCATGTCCTAATGCATGATGAGAGTACTCGTGCAGTAAAATAAAGTTTATTCCATAACAATATAGACTATTTACTCGTTGAGCAAGGGGTGATTCCAAGTCTGACGCATACTTATTTTTATAGATACTATCAGCAGATGTACTTGAGTTAAGAATGCCTTTGATAAGATTGCTTAGTTCCGAACAGATTTTAATGTTGCCTTCCCAATCAAAAACTTGTCTCAGATATTCTGATTCAGAACAATTTTTCTTAAGTCCTTGCATAAACGTTCTTTTTTCTATATCATTCATTTGAGCTAATGATGCAGATACACTCGCTGAATCATGAATTCTTAGCGCGATATTACAAATAAGCCATAACATTTGACAATAGTTTGAAGATATCTCAACACGCCCTGTCTCGGAGATTTCTGCAATTGTTGTCAATCCTTCTATATACCGTATTTGTGGATTTAATCCTTTGGCAATCTCTTCAGGGATATTCAATGAATGCAGAGCTGAAAAATTTTCAGAAATAATTTCACTAAGGTGATGGATTGGAAGTGACATATATACGAGTTTAACAATTACATTTTATTTCCGATAAAGATGATTCTTATTGAAATCCAAATTCAAGTTCTCTTTGAAGTCCAACAGAGTCTAATATAAAACAATACGAACAAACTTACTATTGTTCGTAAATTTGTTCGCAATTCGCGTAAGTTCTTGATTTTCAAGACTACTTGCGGAGAGGGAGGGATTCGAACCCCCGGAGCCTCGCAGCTCAACAGTTTTCAAGACTGCCGTAATCGACCACTCTACCACCTCTCCAAACTTATTCCCTCAATTGAGGGAATGCAAAGGTATATATTTTTTTTTGTTCTGCAAAATATGCTGGAACAATTTTGCAAAAAACTCAATTATGATATTGTTCCGGGCATATTCAGTCATCGGAGACATACCGCTCGGCACTTGACAGACTCAATGTGCCGCGGGAGTCAGCGACCGGCAGAATCATTTTTTCCCATCCGGTTTCTCCTCCGCACGGGTGAAGAAACGGTTCTGGAAAAAAATCAGATAGAAAGCGCCAACCGTAACGCAGCTGTCGGCGAAATTGAAGACAGGAGCGAAGAACAAAAGGCGGTCTCCTCCCACAAATGGTACCCAAGACGGCCAGATTGTGTCAATGAGCGGGAAGTAGAACATATCCACCACGCGGCCGAACATCAGCGGGGCATAGTCAAAGATCACTCCGTAGAAAAGGCTGTCGATGATGTTGCCGAAAGCGCCGGCGGTGATCAACGTCAGGCCGACAAGGACTCCGGTCGGAACCACGGGCTTGCCATCCGGCAGAAGTGCCAACTTCCCTTCAGAATCCACCGATTTACGCACAAGCGAAGCTATCCACCAGCAGAGAGCGCCAGAAAGAGCGATCCTGAAGAATGACAGCAGGAACTTGCCGACGGCGCCGCCGAACTTCATTCCGAAAGCCATTCCCTCGTTCTCGATGAAGAAAATCTGGGACCAGTTTCCGATGACGCTGAAATGCTCACCTATCTGCATGTTCGTCTTGACCAGGATCTTGATGACCTGGTCAATGACGACAAGTATGACTCCCAGAATCAGGAGTTTCTTACCCTTGGAAACCTTCACTAGTTCTGTCCTTTTTTAGCAAGCATCTCCTTTGCTTCTACAGTAAGCGTGGCATGAGGCACCAAACGCAGCCTCTCCTTCGGAATAAGCTTTCCTGTCTCACGGCATATTCCATAAGTCTTGTTCTCGATGCGCACAAGTGCGGCCTCGAGGTTCTGGATGAACTTGTACTGCCTCTGCGCGAGCTGGCTGGCCTCCTCCTTGGAAAGCTGGTAGGCGCCATCGTCCTCGACCGTCTTGAACGACGGTGTGGTGTCCTCGATGTCGTTGCTGCCGTTGTGCATAATCACCCTTCGCAGGGTGTTATACTCTTTCCGGGCCTTGTCAAGCATATCATTGATGATAGTGCGGAACTCTTCAAGTTCCTCATCACTGTAACGCACCTTCGTCGTTTCGGCGGAAACCGCGTTGTCTTTGATTAACTCTGACATAGTGTAAATTGTATTTAGGTCTAAAAACTATCGCGACAGCACCATCTTGACCGAACCCTCGTCCCACTCGACATCAGCCGCTCCTTCCGGAGCATCCTTGCCAAGTGTGACAGAAAGTGCGAGTGTCTGGGCGGCGATATAATCCTTGTAGCCTTCAAGAGCGGCGGCGATGTCGTCATAGGCGGTACCATCGGCGAATATAGCCACACCGATCTTGTCGGTCACCTCGAATCCGCTGTCCTTCCTGAGGTTCTGGATCCTGTTGATAAGCTCCCGGGCCACACCTTCCTTCTTCAAATCTTCCGAGATCTGAATATCAAGGGCGATGGTCAGCTGACCTTCAGTGGCGACGAGCCAGCCTAGCATGTCCTCGGACGAGATCTCATAGTCGCCAGGCCTAAGCTCAACGACTCCCGAAGGAAGTTCCACTGAATATGCCGACCCGGCAGCCTCAGCATTCTGAATGGCCGAGATTGTCGCCTGATCGAATCCGCCGAAAGCTCCGGCGATCTCTTTCATCTGCTTGCCGTAAACCTTTCCGAGGGTCTTGAAGTTAGGCTTGATCTTCTTGGTGATGATGCCGGTGGTGTCGGAAATAAACTCGGCCTCCTTCACATTCACCTCATTGAGGATGATGGACTTGACCTGTTCAAGCTGCTCCCTGACCTTTGCTGAGATCACAGGGATGATGAGCTTCTGGAGCGGCTGACGGACCTTGATGGAGACCTTGCGGCGAAGCGCGAGCACCATCGATGTGGCCTTCTGAGCCAGATTCATCCTCTCCTCCAGATCTGTGTCGATGACTGCCTCGTCGCAAGCCGGCATATTCACATAATGCACTGACTCCGAGCCGTCCGGAACGAGATCCAGATAGAGACGGTCCATATAGAACGGAGCGATCGGAGCGCCGAGCACAGCGACATCCACCAGCACCTCGTAAAGGGTCTGGTAGGCGGCGAGCTTGTCCTCGTCCATCTTTCCACCCCAGAAACGTTTCCTGTTCAGACGCACATACCAGTTGCTAAGGTCATCGCACACGAAGTCCTGGATCAGACGCCCTGCGGTTGTGATGTCATAATCCTCATAAGCCGCCACAACCTTCTTCTTCAAGGTATTGAGCAGCGAGATGATCCAACGGTCGATCTCCGGCCTCTTTGAATATTCCACCTTCGCGGCCTTAGGGTCGAAGCCGTCCACATTGGCATAGAGGGCGAAGAATGAATATGTGTTGTAAAGCGTTCCAAAGAATTTCCTGCGGACCTCGTCCACACCGGCCTCGTCAAACTTCAGGTTGTCCCAAGGCTGGGCGTTGGTCAGCATATACCACCTGAGGGCATCGGCACCGTACTTGTCCAGTTCCTCGAACGGATCCACGGCGTTGCCGAGGCGCTTGCTCATCTTGTTGCCGTTCTTGTCCAGAACCAAACCGTTGGAGATCACGGTCTTGTAGGCAGGAGTCCCGCTGATCATGGTGTGGATGGCATGAAGCGTGTAAAACCAGCCTCTGGTCTGGTCAACGCCCTCGGCGATGAAGTCTGCCGTGCAGCCAAACTTCGGAGAATCCAGTCCACGGAGACCTTCCTGAGCGTAAGGCATTGCGCCGGAGTCGAACCAAACATCGATAAGGTCTGTCTCACGGGTCATCTTCTTTCCGGAAGGACTGACAAGGAATATGTTATCGACATAAGGCCTGTGGAGATCAATCCTGTCGTAGTTCTCCTTGCTCATGCCCTCAGGATCAAAACCATTGTTCTTAAACGGATTGCTTGTCATGAATCCGGCTTCCACTGCCTTGTCGATCTCGGTGTAGAGCTGTGCGATCGTGCCGATGCAGATCTCCTCCTTTCCGTCCTCGGTGCGCCAGATCGGAAGCGGTGTGCCCCAGAAACGGCTGCGGCTGAGGTTCCAGTCCTGGATATTCTCAAGCCACTGGCCGAAACGTCCCGTACCGGTGGACTCCGGCTTCCAGGTGATCGTCTTGTTCAGAGCGACCATCTCGTCCTTGACAGCCGTGGTCTTGATGAACCAGGCGTCGAGAGGATAATAGAGGACAGGTTTGTCGGTTCTCCAGCTGTGAGGATAGCTGTGGGTCTGCTTCTGGATCCTGAACGCCCTGCCGTCCATCTTCATCATCATGCAAAGGTCGATGTCGAGGGTCGGAGCGTCAGCCGGAAGAGAGTCATCAAAAGCATTCTTCACATAGCGGCCGGAATATTCCTTATAAGAAGGGTCCACGTGTGTGCGGACATATTCAGGATCAAGGTCTTCGATCGGGTAGAAGCGTCCGTCGTGGTCCACCTGGGCCTGCCGTTTGCCGTCCTTGTCAAGAACCATCATTCCCGGCACACCGTAGTTGGCGGCGACTTTCTTGTCATCCGCACCGAAGGTAGGAGCGATGTGAACGACTCCGGTACCGTCCTCGGTCGTGACATAGTCTCCGGAGATCACCCTGAACGGCTCCCCTTCCTCGATCGGCCGGAACCAAGGAATCAGCTGCTTGTAGCGGATTCCGACAAGGTCAATGCCCTTGAACGAACCGCCAAGCACCTTGTAAGGAACGAGTTTGTCACCTGGCTTGTAGTTCTCAAGCGGAATGTCGGCGGCCTTAGGATTGAACCAGGCGCCCACCAAATCCTTGGCCAGCACGTAGATGGCCTCCTTCCCAGTGTAAGGGTTGAAAGAAAGGACACGGACATATTCATACTTCGGTCCCACGCAGAGCGCCGTGTTTGAAGGAAGGGTCCACGGGGTTGTCGTCCATGCGAGGAAATATACCGGGAAGGCCTCCGTCCCGAAGAGCGGCTGCGACTTTCCGTCTTTGATGACCTCGAACTGCACCGTGGCCGTCGTGTCGGTCACGTCCTTGTAGCAGCCCGGCTGGTTCAGCTCATGGGAGCTGAGGCCGGTGCCGTCGGAAGGCGAATATGGCTGGATGGAGTACCCTTTGTAGAGCAGCCCCTTGTCGTAAATCTTCTTCAAAAGGTACCACAAGGTCTCGATGTAGCGGTTGTCATAGGTGATGTACGGATCGTTCATATCGACCCAATAGCCGACACGCTCGGTCATATTCACCCATTCCGCCGTGTACTTCATCACCTCGCTGCGGCAGGTCTTGTTGTATTCCTCAACGGAAATCTTCGTTCCGATGTCATCCTTGTGTATTCCAAGCTTCTTCTCCACGCCGATCTCCACAGGGAGCCCGTGGGTGTCCCATCCGGCGCGGCGGTTCACCTTGTACCCGGACTGGGTCTTGAAGCGGCAGATGGCATCCTTGATGGAGCGCGCCATTACGTGGTGGATTCCCGGCTTGCCGTTGGCGGAAGGCGGGCCCTCGAAGAATATGAACTCAGGTGCCCCTTCCCTGACCTCAAGGGATTTCTCGAACGCGTGATTCTTTTTCCATCTGTCGAGAACCTCATTCCCGACAGAAACCAGATCAAGGCCTTTGTACTCTTTGAATGTCATAATTTTCTTTCTATTTTTGCATCGGAAAAACCATCGGTTCGCTTCCTATGCAATTAAGTCTGCAAAGATAGTGATTTCCGCGTTTTTTATCAAATAGGTGATTAATGAATATAA
>ERZ1034723.636-NODE-636-length-18068-cov-15.111420_pt1 | contig 18068 bp, 18 predicted proteins | sample MGYA00520637_ERZ1034723 | MGnify/ENA primary metagenome ERZ1034723 (study PRJEB33766, sample SAMN09781719) | gut metagenome | biome: gut microbiome | host: Homo sapiens | place: Madagascar | study: EMG produced TPA metagenomics assembly of the PRJNA485056 data... | reverse complement strand
TCTCGAACTCACCCTTGAGCTGGTCAGGGGTCACGAACATGTGGGCGTCATCCTGAGTGAAGGAACGAACCCTCGTGAGTCCGTGGAGTTCTCCGCTCTGCTCGTAACGGTAAACAGTTCCGAACTCGGCCAATCTCAAAGGAAGATCCTTGTAAGACCTTGGAGAAGAACGGAATATCTCACAGTGGTGAGGGCAGTTCATCGGTTTGAGCATATATTCCTCACCCTCCTGCGGGGTGTGGATCGGCTGGAAGGAGTCCTTGCCGTACTTGGCGTAGTGGCCCGAGGTCACGTACAGGTCCTTGCTTCCGATGTGAGGGGTGACAACCGGCAGGTAGCCATATTCATTCTGCTTCTTGCGGAGGAACTTCTCAAGCTCGAATCTCATCACGGAGCCTCTCGGCAGCCAGAGCGGCAGTCCGAGACCCACGCGTGAGGAGAATGTGAAGAGTTCCATCTCCTTGCCGAGCTTGCGGTGGTCACGCTTCTTGGCCTCTTCGAGGAGGACAAGATATTCGTCAAGCATCGATTTCTTAGGGAAGGTGATGCCGTAGATTCTGGTGAGCTGCTCGCGCTTTTCGTCGCCGCGCCAGTAGGCACCGGCGATGGCGGTCAGCTTGACGGCCTTGATGACCTCGGTGTTGCGAAGGTGAGGTCCGCGGCAGAGGTCGGTGAAATGACCGTTGGTGTAGTAGGTGATGGTGCCGTCGGCAAGTTCGCTGATGAGCTCGCACTTGTATTTGTCACCGGTTTCCTCGAAGTGCTTGAGAGCGTCCGCCTTGGACACGTCCTTGCGGACGAAGTCCTGCTTCTCGCGGGCCAGCTCAAGCATTCTCTTCTCGACCTTGGCGAAATCAGCGTCTGTGATCTGGCGGCCGCCCAGATCCACGTCATAGTAGAATCCGTTCTCGATGGCAGGTCCGATGCCGAACTTGACACCTGGGAATATGTCCTCAAGGGCCTCCGCCATCAAGTGTGATGAGGAGTGCCAGAAAACTCTCTTGCCTTCATCGTCATCCCACTTCAAAAGGACGATCGAGCTGTCTTCTTCGATAGGGCGGTTGAGGTCGTAGGTGACTCCCTTGCTGACCGTTGTGTCGGTCGCCGGCTTCACTGCCACCGCCAAAACTTCCTCCGCAAGCCGAGGGCTGATGCTCCTGGCTATCTCGTAACCTGTAACGCCTTTCTCGAAGGCCCTGACACTACCGTCAGGAAATGTAATGTTAATCATACAAAACTAAAATAAATTGGTCTGACCAGTATTTACAGACCAAGTACTTGAACTTGGCCAGCCATATTATTAGCCAAGGGGCAAAGATACGAAATATTTTGCTATTTTTGCATAAATATTAAAGAGACAGAACGATGAAGAAAGAGTTTTCGTCAAGTGTTTCCTGGAACAGCGCGGCCTTGGCCGGCCTTGTGATGGGCGTGTTCACGATAGCGGTGGATTATCTGCCGTCACTGCCACTGCTGTTAGGTGGCACAGGTGTCTTCGTGGGCATATTGAACTTCATCTTAAAGGTTGTCAAGATCGTGGCGTGCGTGATCGCTTTCAAGTACCTTCTGGAACGATTCCACAACAATGTCAAGGTCGGCTACCCGGAACTCCAGCGCTATGGACAGAAAATAGCTTTGTTTTCTTCGATTCTGGTGTCAGGATTCACCATGCTGCAGCTTCTTGTAATAAACCCCGACATGATAGCGCAGGTGGTGAAAAGCACTCAGGAAGCCTATCAAGGCATGATGGATTCAAACACGGCCACAGCCATGGAAAAGATGATGAATGTGATTCCCGCGTTCACGTTTGTCTTCACATTGCTCTATTGCTACCTTTGGGGATGGATGCTCTCAACCGCATTCGCCAGAAGACTGTTCCCTGTCAACGCTTTCGGAGAGCGCACTCCGGATGACCAGAACACAGACAACGACCAATAATCATGGAATATTCAAAAGACCTTTCGATAATAGTTCCTCTCCTGAACGAGGAGGAATCCCTTCCCGAACTTCTGGCGTGGATCAGAAGCGTGATGAACGCCAACAGGTATGAATATGAAGTCCTCTTCATCGACGACGGCAGCACCGACGGCTCGTGGGCAAAAATCCAGGAACTGTCAAAAGGCGATGAAAGGGTTAAAGGAATATCCTTCCGCCGCAACTACGGCAAGTCAGCCGCCCTTTACGAAGGCTTCGCAAAGGCAGAAGGTCGTGTGGTCGTCACGATGGACGCCGACCTGCAGGACTCCCCGGAGGAGATTCCGGAAATGTACCGGATGGTCACCGAGGAGGGCTACGATGTGGTCTCCGGCTGGAAACAGCACCGTCAGGACAACAAACTGACCAAGAACCTGCCCTCAAAGCTGTACAACGCCACCGCCCGCTGGATCACCGGGATAAAGCTACACGACATGAACTGCGGCCTCAAGGCCTACAGGAACGAGGTTGTCAAGAACATCGAGGTGTACGGCGAGATGCACAGGTATATTCCTTATCTCGCGAAGAACGCCGGATTCGGCAAGATAACCGAGAAGCCCGTCCACCACCAGAAAAGGAAATACGGCAAGAGCAAGTTCGGCCTTGAGAGATTCGTCAACGGATTCCTTGACTTGCTTTCACTTTGGTTCCTGAGCACCTTCGGAAAGAAGCCGATGCACTTCTTCGGCTTTTCCGGTCTGCTGATGTTCCTTGTAGGTTTTGTGATGACTATCTGGGTGATCGTCGCGAAACTTGTCCACCAGGCCCAGGGCGTCCATTTCAGAGCCGTCACCGACCAGCCTCTGTTCTACCTCGCCATCCTTGCCGTGATCATCGGTGTGATGCTCTTCCTCGCCGGTTTCATCTGCGAGATGGTCTCCCGCAATGCTCCGGAAAGGAACAAATACAACGTCAAAGACGAAATAGAGTAAAGAGAAAGAAGGTGGCCTCAAAGTCACCTTCTTTCTCTTTTATTCTAATACTCCAGACGCATGTCATCTATCCACAAGATGGAATCCGGACTGCCTGTGAAATAGTCACCCAGCATGCTGGCCGCGCAGGAGACGATTATGTGTGTCGGGCGGCGTGATGTGGACACATATTCAAGAGGAATCTCCACCTTGGTCCATTCCATGTCATGATCGGTGACGAATCTTCCATAGGCGATGACATCCTGGCCGGCAGGATCGAAGAACGAGGACTTGTCCGTCGTGTTGACTTCAACAGGACAGCTCTCGGTTCCGCCATATTTACGGAAATCCCATGTGCCCAAAGCGACCCACACTATTCCGCGGTCATTGTCCCCGACCTTGACGACATCATCGTCAGGGTAACCGCCAAGAGTCTTCTGCTGGATCTTGCCGCTCTTGTACTTCAGCCAGACGGTCAGTTTCCGAGGGCGCAGGGTGAACGGACGTCCCATGCGGACCTTTCCGCCCGCAGTGCCGACATTCCCGCCATATTCACCGGAAAAGATGTTGCCGGCGGCGAACTTGATGACCACATACTGCGACTCCATCTTCAATGAATATTTTCCTTCAACCTTTTCGGTGTCATCCGGTTTGGTGATGGCGAATTTTGATCCGACGGTTGTCGATCCCTTGTTGCCGCTCCCCCACCATTTGGTCTGGAGCACAGGGACCGGAGACGCGGGATCATAGAACGAATAATATTTGTCAGACTCTGCGTTAGAGAACGTCTCGAAACCCGAATTAGGCAACTGGACAGCAGCCTCGGTTGTGAACCTCACGATCTCGGAAGTCTCATCGCCACTGTAGGCGACACACTCATATTCAGTCAAAGGTGCAAGGCCCTCGGCGGCAGCCGAAAAAGATCCGCCGTCAGAGGAGACTCCACCGACCTCATTCCATTCGGAATCACCGGCCTTTCTGATGCGGAAGCCGTTGTCACGACCTTCGATTCCGCTGGCACGGAGCCATGCGACACCTGTCCAAACATCCGGTTTAGAGATCGAGACAGCAGCCTCTACCTCCTCCACGAACAGTGTCCAAACCTCATTGACATCCCTATAGGAGACGTTAAGCTCGACAGGATCCTCAAAGTTTCTCAACGAGGAGATTGCCGGAGAATATGTTGTCTGTCCCTCAGGCCCCAGTTTTATGGAAGACACACTCATGCCGGTAAGATCGATTCCGGATGGCACCTGAGCCACGACACGCCTGTTCGTGGCATCAATCACCGCGCCACCGATCTGGCCGGAAAGGGAAAAGTAACGTTCTATCGGCTGTTCAGCCTTGATCGCCCAAGAGCGCTCGTTCTCGTAGGCGGAAAGTGTCACCGTAAGCGGTTTGGACAGATCTTTCGTGCCGACAATCGGATCGGAAGCGGCGACCGCCTCATCATTGAACGACACCTCGCGGATATTGACCTTGCTGATGTCCACGGTCTCCTCAAGCGTAAGCACCACCTCATGGATATCGGTGCTGATACTCACCGACTTGGCGCCGTCCGCGTCCAGACTTGTGATGGCGGCGTCTATCTCCGGGTAAGGGATGTCGTTCCGGATGCACGAGACAACCGGCAAAGAGACTATCGTCAATATTATCAAGAAAAATCTGTTCATAGCCTAAATATGGAAACTTAGTCCGAAAGAAATATCAAGCACGTCAAGCATGAAACGAACCTTGGAGAAATCCCTCGTGCCCACAATCTCTCCGTTCTTGTAGTAGTCGATGTGGTTGTAGGTAGCTCCGCCGATGCCGATCGCCACGTGCGTGCTTATGCTGTTGGTCACGAAGATCATCAGACCCGGATGGACAGCGATCTTTACCCTGTTCGCCGCGGCGTAACTGTCGAGGCTCTCCTCGTTGTAGGAGAATGAGGTGCGGGTGTAGGAATATCCCAGAGACACATCGGTGAACACTCCTATCCTGCCACGCTTGTCCAAAGAGGCGTAGGCTCTATGAAAGACCTCGGCCTGGACCGTACGAGAATCCGCCTGTATGTCATTCAAAGAGACCGCCAGATCATCGCTGAGCATCGAGAGATCAGCGTTGGAGACACCTCCTTTCGCAGATGAATATTTCGCCCTCACCCCGACTGACCTATTGTCCTTATAAGTGTAGTCGAGGAAAGGCGACAACGTCATCATAGTGCCGTTGGCATCCAAATGCTGAAGCAGCATAAGATATTCACTGTCAGTGCTGGACAAGTCCGCATAGAAGAACTGTACACCAGCGGAAAAGTCTCCCTTAGGCATGAACAACCTGTCCGGACCGCGCTTTTCCACGACGGAAAGACTGTCTCTCTCCGCTGCCCGAATTCCAGACACGGAAAGAAAAATGAAGAGTATTATCGCTAACTTTTTCACCGCCTACAGGTAATAATAGAGGCTGAATCCCACAGCAAGCAGGTTCACCTTGAAATTGATAAAAGTAAAACTCCTGTCTCCTTCCGCCACACGGTTGTGGTTCTGGTCGGTCCAGTCGAAATGCAGTCCCAGCATGTTCACGCTGACATCTATCGCAAGCCTGTCCGTGACAAATGCCATAAAACCGGGACAAAGATTGATCCCAAGAGAGTTAGATGTCTCGTACGAAGCGTTCACCTTGTTGCCGTGGCCGTCCAGCACCTTTCCCTGGCCGTACGAATATGACAGCTGCAACTCGTTGAAAAGCCCAAGTCTCTTAATCTGTCCTACAGGAATATAGTAGCGTCCTATCCCCTGAATCTCGAAGGCATGACTGATCTTGTGGAAATCAGACACTTCCAGATTGATGTCCTTGAAATTCAACTTCGCGGAATCCAGCTGGAACATATTCCTTCTGTACCCGACCCTGACTCCGACTCCCATATTGTCCTTGAACATGTAGCAGAACGCCGGGCTGACAGAAAGGGTGTAGCCTGTGGATTTTATGCCGTTGACCACCAACAGACGGGAGTTATCGTTGTTGTGAAGCATATAACTGGCTCCACCGCCCACCATCCATGTACCTTTTTTAATGAAGCAAGGCTGCGATGACAGGTCAATACCCCGATCCATCCTCTGTCCCTCGGCATTGAACGAGCCAAGGGCCATGAGGAGGACTGAAAGTATTATGAATGAATATCTTGTCATTATTCGTAGAGGAGTTCCATTCCGTCAAGCCAGAGTTTGCTGTTGTCATACCCGGTGAAGTAGTCTCCGTACATGCTGGCCGCGCAGCTGATGATGATGTGCGTCGGGTATGTCGTCAGGCTGCTGTACTCGAGAGGAATCGTCATCTGGATCCAGTCCTTGGCCGGATTGGAATCGTCTGAGGTGATGAGCCTCTCACCGAAAGCGATTGTGGATTTGTCCGTGGAGAAATCCACGAATGTGCTCACGTCAGTGGTGTTTATCATTACCGGACTGTCCGCGTCTCCGCCATAACGCTTGTAATCCCATGTGCCCAAAGCGATTCTTATGGATGCCTTGTCATAGTTACCCTTCTTTCCGTCAGAAGGGACATTGCCGGACTCACGGTTGATGACACCTCCGGAATATTTCACCCATAACCTCAACGCTGTAGGCCTTGCGGTGAACGGCCTTCCGAAGTAAACAGTTCCTCCAGTGGTTCCGATAAGGTCTCCAAAATGCCCGCTGAAAAGGTTTCCAGCGGCGAACTTAACGACAACCCAACGAGACTGGAGACACACGGACTGCGTCCCTTCCTTGTAGTCAGAAGCGTCAGGATAACAGATCACGGAACCAGAACCGACAAGGGTCGCGCCCTTGTTACCATTACCCCACCATTGTTTTTGCAGAGTAGGATCCGATGAGGAAGGATCGTAGAAAGACTTGTACTTGCCGCTTTCATCATTGGATGTAGTCTCGAACCCACCGTTGGGAACAGGCACAGCCTTGTCGGTCGTGACATCGGACGGAGCGGCGAAAATCTCCTCCGCACCGGACTCCATGGATGTCAGCACGAGGCGGTATTCATAAGTCGTGGATGGATTCAAGCCTTTGATCTCCGCGCTGAATATGCCTTCCGACTCTCTGACAGCGGCCACAGGTGTCCAGTCCTGAGTGTTTCTCGCGCGGACTTCGAAGCGGACCTTGTCCTTGTCGTACTGGGCCTCATCCACATCGGCATGAGCCGTGAAGTGACCGGCCCAGATCTCATATCTGGATGACTGGGCGATTCCCGTCGAGGTCCCCTCGAAGATGATGTCATCGTAAATGTTGTTCGTAGAATCATCCACCAGAAGGTCGAAGGCCAGAAGACCGTCTTTCTCCGTATATTTAAGGTTCAGCCTATACCTCTTGCCTTCCTCGACAGACTTGATCTCACCCGACTTTGTGAATGTGCTCCCATCCTTCTTCAACGTCCCGGAGAAATTCCAGTAAAGCGAAGGCTCGAAACCGGAAGGAATGAAAAAACCGTCCGAGCCGCTGTTGGAAGCGTCATAGACCAACCGTCCGTCAGTATCGGCAAGGCTGACCTCACAAGTGTAGCCACTTTGAAAAGCATCCGCGACAGTCTGGTCGAAAGCAACCTTGGAGATGACATTGGAAACCTTCGCTGTAACGGTCACGCTGCTGGATGTTCCGGCCTTGACAGTCACATCGGAAGATCCCTTGTAACTTTTCTGCTCCCAAGACGCCGCTGCAGGATTCTCCTTGACAGCCTCTCCGGCGATAACGTCAACGCGATAATCATCAGCCGGCAGATAGATGGCCTGTGGCATCTGTGAATATTCATATTCACGGACCTTGCCGGAGAAGTCACCCTTATAGATGCTTACCTTCGCGGAGGAAAGAAGTTCCTCCTGGCTCATGACGGCCCTGGACACAGGCTCACCCATCCTTACATCAATACTGAACACTCCTTTGGCGGCCGGAGTCTCACCATAGTTGGCACAGGCTCCAAACGCGAGCGCCGAAAGAGACAATGTTATGATTGTGAGTTTATTTCTCATATTCATTCCTCCTAAAGTACCTCAAGACTGATCGGGATGCTCTTGCGGCAGCCCTTGTTGTCAATAACATTCATCGTGAATGTGTGCGTGCCCTTGAACGCCAGAAGCGGAGCCTGCGCGTCGGAAAGGTCAAATTCAATCTCCGTCTTGCCCGACAATTCCGCGCCGTGAGGGAACGGAACGATGTCGAAAACACCCATCGCCGCCTCAGAAGGATTGATCAGATCAAGTGTGGTTCCACCGACCGAGTTAACGGAATTGATGAAGTCAGCGTTGGTGGAAGCGATGTCAACTGTGAACTTACGCACGCCGTTAGGAATCTTGGCTGTCATCGTGAGCGGGAATGCCCCGGTCTCCGGCACAGTGACAGTCTTTGTTATGTCGTAAATGCTTGTACTGATAAGTTCGATTCCTCCGTCCCCGATCGGAGCGTTAGGATCGTTGCCGTCACCAGGCTCTTCAGCGGTCACGTCACCATTCAATTCGGCATCCTCGACCAAGCCATCGATCTCAACAGTGAAAGAAGCGTTGCCGGAGGCATCGACTTTCTTTATGATGGTGACCACGTGCCAGTCCTGAGCTTTCACATTGGTGATGGTCGCGCGCATCCTTTGGGTCTTGCCGTCAATGGAGCCTTTGAATACCAAAGCGATAGTGGCATCATTGCCATTCACCGCGAAATAACCCATGCGGCGGTCGTATGTCGGATTGCCGTTTGAATATTCCAGTTTATACTCCAAAGGATAACCTGCCGCCAACTCCACGGTAGCGGCCCCGTCACCAGTGACCGACTTCAGGAAATCCTCGTTGTATCCAACGCTGACAACAGCCTGAAGAAGCTTGCAGGTGATTGAACCGAGCGTCGTGGTCACTCCAGCCTTGATCGCGAAGTCCTTTGTGGCGCCATAGACCGGAGTGTTGAACTTGGCGTTTGGAACATCAGCGCTGGTCGAGCGGGCTTCCAGGCTATAGTCACCCTCCGGAAGAGAGACATCGCTACCGCCGCGCACCTCCTGATAGGTCTTCTGCCAGACAAGTTTGCCGGCATTGTCATAAAGGAACAGCGTGTAGTCATCACCGGCGGCCTCAGCCTTGGTCGTGACCTTGTGAACCTCGTCAGAAACCTCTATGGAAAGGCCGTCAAACGAAAGCGTGCCGGTCCTGTCACCCTTGCCGTAATTGAAATTGTCCTTCTTGCAGGACACCGCCAAAACCATGACGGCGGCCAGAAATATGTAAAAAATCTTTTTCATCTTGTCAGTCGTTAAGTTCAACTTCCGTCAGTTCAACATCTTCAATCGTATCATCAAAGGAGATGGAAATAGAGTTTCCTCCCACATTGGACACATCGAACTTGATAGTGTAGCAGGTTTTCGGAGAAAGGGATCTGTACTCCTTGGAAAATTCCTGTGTCTTGCCACTCTGACTTGTCAACGTACCTGACACAGAGATCATGTAGGCATCGACAAACGCGGCTCTTGTCTCCCCCTTAGGAAAATCTATCACGGTTCCGCCACCTGTCTTCACCGAGAAGGAATAATCCGTATAATACGCATCGAAGGTCTCTGTGCACTCGACCTTCACGATAGCATTCGTCAGAGAGACCGGGATAGTCACCGAAGCGGTGCCGCCGCCGACAATCGAGAACGATGTCTCTCCTGAGAAGCAAGGCTTTCCAAAACCCTCGTCAGCGACTGAGCCATAATTCGCCTTCACCGAATAGTTTCCTGTCTTCAGGGCCGTGGAAGCGTCATAGCCTTCAAGTGTTCCGGCATAGATCTCGTCACCGTTGCTGTTTGTAAGGGCGATCGTGAACTTCCCGGCATCAGGAAGTGTTGTGTAGTCGGACACGTTGCTCCTCGACACCACGGCCACCTGACCGTCAGGGTTCAAGGAAAACGAGACATGTCCGTCCTGACTTGCCTGTTGCTCGGAGCAGGACACCGACATAAGGGCCAGTGTCAATATTCCAAGAGCGATTCTGTCAATTCTCATATCATTAATTATTTTGCGATCTTAACTTTTATGTTGTCTATGTAGAGCCAGCAGGTGTTGTTGTTAAGCCCCGCCTTATTCTCCGGTGTGGTTCTCCAGCTCAACCGCAGCGGCGCGCTTACGTTGTCCAGCGTGACACTATATTGCTTGTTGACATTCAGGTATGACCCGCCTGTCTCGTCAGACGTGTAACTTGCCGGATAGACACCGGTGTCGTCACCGCTCTTCAGACTCTCTTCCGTAGTGATGTAACCGATATGCATAGTCTGAGAGACATCAACAGGTCCTATACCTCCATTTTGCCTATCCATAGAATAGTCAAACGCGACTTCAAGGCTGACAGTATGATTCTTTTTGAGGCATGACAGGAACGGAGAGTCCGCCCTCGCCGGATAGTTCGCCGAAGTTTCCCGGCGACATGCTATCCTGATTGATTTTCCAGCCATGGCCCCCACTCTGGCGGCACTCCATCCATTCAGGAATGTCTCCGGTTTTCTCGACCCCGGATTGGATGTTCCGTATTTATCGTATGAACTAATGTCCCCGACCCCGCTGAAATCCTCGAAGAACAGATAAGGACAATTCAGAGAGCAAGCCGCGCTTGAGACCGAAGTCAAGTCCCCGAGAGCAAGACTTTCCGTCACCAACGCGCTTTCCGACTCGTAACTTACAGTCAACGGCTGGGAGGACAACGCCCTGAACTCCGCCTCATCCTTAGTCTCGACGATAAATGTGTCACCAGTCTTTATCAGTCCGTTATGAGTTCCGTCAAGCCCCAGCACGTTGGACGCGCTCCCAGGCCAGTTCACCCCGGCCGGCAGAGCGATCCTTATGTTATACGGATCCTCGCCAAGATTGTTGGACGCCAGTGTGAACCTCAGCTTATAAAGCCGCTTGACCTCGGCCGGTCTCAGCGGCACCGGGGTCAGATGCCCAGCGGCGAAAGTCCTGCCTTCCAAAGACATAGGGCTCAACGAGGCCCATTTGTTCTCCGAATATATCGACACCGTCATCAAATCCCCCGCCGAATAAGCGGTCTGGGAAGGGAATATACCGGCGACAGCCGATTCCATCCCGTCAGCCGACGCGTCGATAGGTTTCGTTAATTCCAATGTCATCCCGTTCACGCCATCGCCAAGACTGGCGGTGGAAGCATCCGTGACGTCCACCGAAACATTGCCGGCCACCGCCCGCGGCATCGTGAACTCGATTCTCTTCACCGGCTCCCCCAGCAAGTTATTCCCTTCAGGAATATAGAACCTCAGGAAATGCAGCAGATGTCTCATTCTGACATTCAGCACATCATCGGACACGATAGGTGCCGCCTCCTTAACCGGCTCCAAGGCCGGTCCGGAGATCGGTTCCGCCACTATTATGTCCACTCCATCCGAAGCCGTGCCATCCTGAACAGACGGAACAGTGAATGTGGCGGTCATGCCACCCATCGATTCCGGAAGAGGGTAAGTCATGTAGTATGAATATGTTCCTTCAGCCATCGGGGACTGAAGGGTGGCCGTGAAATAGGCCTCGGACTTGTCAGAGGCAACCGCCATCAAACGGAACGCCTGATTATCCAAAGCGTATGATCCGTCCGGGGATTTTGCCCAGACAGCAATCTTGTCGCCATCATTCCACACAAAGCGTTTGGTCTCCACATCGTATTCCGTTCTCGTCCTCGGGGTGTTCCCGACAGCGAAAACGACATTCACCGAGGATGGAATCACCTCAGATTCAGTGGATTCAAAGTCACCGCAACCACATAGCGCGACTCCAGCGGAGACAAGAATGATTCTTAATATAGTCTTCAAATACACTACGTTTCAATTTCCGCGAACAGGCACATGCCATCGCACTTATATTCACAAATGTAATGTTTTTAAGTCATATACAAAAATTCATCAGATAATGTCACGCATCATCTGACTGATTCTCTGATCATCCGCTCTATCTCTGACAAGTCAGCGCGAGCGAGTATTGTTCCGTCAGGAGCGAGCAGCAGGTACGTAGGCACAAAGGTCACGCCATAGAGTTCCGCGGCCGATTCCTCCGTACCAAGGATATTCTTCCAAGTCAAGCTTTTTTCCCTGACCGTCTCCTTCGACTGACCTGCCTCCTCCCAGAGGGGGACACCAATGATATCAAACCTATTTCCTCCAAACTCCTCGTACAATTCCATGATATGCGGGAACGCACGGCGGCAAGGACCGCAACTGGTCGACCAGAAATCCAACAGAATATATTTTCCTTTGCCGGCATAATCTGAAAGCCGAACCGTGTTTCCTGCCATGTCAATTCCCTCAAAGTCTTGGAACCTCATTCCTACAGAAGTATTATAGACCGCCTCTATGTCCCTTTTCAGTTTGGCTGTTCTTGGCTCCGCCAGCATATTCGGGGCCAATGTCCCCGCAAGCTCAAACCGCGTCTTAGGATCCGTGTTACCGAAATTCATCAAGAAGAACAATGCCATGTAACCCACAGCGTTGTCACGATTGGCATGGATAACCCTTTTATATTCATTGATCATCAATGTGCTGTCCTTATAGTTTCTCCGGCGGAACGACATCAGAGAGTCCAGCGCCACGGTCAATGAATTAACCTTGTCGCTGCTGACCGTACAACGTCCGTCAGGCCGCCTGCTGATGGTCAAGGTGCCGCCTTCAGGCACGATGGTCACCTTGACATGGCGCCCCATGCCTACATCGTATGACTTGGTAGCGTCAGTCGGTAGTTCCACACGGAAACGTCCGTTCTCAACCGGAACACTCACACTCTCACCGCTCCGGTAAAAGAAGTCCACTTCCTTAGGCGCACCTTCCGGTCCTAACTCTCCCTTGACCACCGTCTTGTCCTGTGCGGTCATTACAGCGCAGGAAAACGCGAATACAGTCAAAATCACTACTGTTCCTCTCATAATTATCCAATGAATATGTCCGTTCACGCTCCTGCAAAAACCATACGATTAGAAGTACAGCATTGATAGCCATGGTATGCCAAGCACGCCCAAAGCCTTGTACAATTCTGTCGCCAGGCGTTCTGTCTTAAGATTGCCACGGGCCTCAGGCGCATTCTTGAAGACTTGTGCGACCACCTCGCAAGCGTCGATCTCCGCACAGTCTGCGCATGTGTCGTAACCTTTTTCACTCACGCACTTGCGGACCGGACAAAGATCGCTGCAATAGAGATACTTCACGCCCTCCGTCCGGCATCCCATACAGTTGATATGCTCGGGCTTGATAGGGGCGTCATTCGCCTCGGCCCATTGCTTGGCAGTCTTTTTCCTAAGCGCGTCATCATTGTTCACCGTGGCCTTGCGTGCATCGCAATTCTCACAGTCCAATCCGCAGCATGCAATCAAATCCTTCATATTTCTTAATATTTTGTTTATGCAAAATTAGATGGAATATCTCGGATTCCCGCAACGCATCCATAGACAAAGCATTTAACCAAACAACTGTTTTTCAGCACATTGTGATTCCACGAGGTGGACAAATGAACATTCAGAAGGAGATACTGCCACATCAATGGCATCTTTTTCCTTGCCCTCAAAGGCTGTCACTCAGCGACCGGGCAGGAAGATAAATGAAAAAAGCTGACCTTTTGAGTCAGCCTCTTTCATGTTATTTCTGGCGGAGAGGGAGGGATTGCCACCTTGGTCTGTATTAATCTTATATAATAACGCAAATAATTGATTTACACAAGAATAAATATAGTATAGTTTCTATCAATTTATTTGGATATATCAAAAAGTGGGCGTAAATTTGGGCGTAAAAATTAAGGGGAACTGATTATGCCTGTAATCTATTATCTGGAAAGCCGAGCCAACAAGAAAGGAGAACATCCCATCCGCCTGTCGGCCATTGTGAAGGGAGCAAGGATTCAATCAACCACCGGTTTCAGCATCAGCGATGAAGTCTGGGACAAAGACAAAATGCGCATCAAACCGCATCAGACCAACTCCAAGAAACAAACCTCCGCATTCATCAACCGTTATCTCAGCGGCATTGAAGGCGCAGTCCTCGAATTTGAGAACACCTGCCGTGTACGCCCGTCAGTTGATAAGCTCAAGGAAATCATTAACACCTATAATCCTGATGCCACACCGGAAGATGTTGACTTCGACGAGAACGGCGAACCGATTGACACCACGCCCAAGCGTCCATCCGCTATCCAGTATTTCGACGAGTTCCGCCGCGAACAAAGCATCTCGAATCAGTGGACTTCCGGCACCATGGAATGCTGGGCAGCATTCCGCAAGCACCTCCTCGCAGTGGCGAAGGGCAATTCTTTCGACTTTTTCAACGATGACGGCATAAATGCCTTCGTCCGCTATCTCCGCGTCCACGCCAAAATGGAAGAAAAAACCGTACAGAAACACTACCTCAACCTGCGCTGGTTCCTCAACTGGGCAATCAGAAAAGGCTATGCCGCCAACCGGGAGATAGGACTGGTTCAACCGAAGTTCAAGGTGATCGAGAAGCCAGTCATTTTCCTCACAAAGGATGAACTGATGAAAGTGTATAGATATGAAATCCCCGCCAACGGCACGAAAGTAAAACTGCATAATTACGAGGGTGACGAATATGAAAAGGTAGTCCACGATGCCACGGCACTTGCCAAAACCAGAGATATGTTCTGCTTTTGCGCGTTCACCAGTCTTCGCTATTCTGATATGGCCGCGCTCAAACGCACCGACATTAGCGGAGATCATATCTATGTCACCACTCAGAAAACCAAGGACCGCCTCCCTATCAACCTCAATTCATTCGCGAAAGAGATTCTTGACAAGTATAAAGATTGCAGATTTCCGAACGGAACAGCTCTCCCAGTGATTTCCAACCAGAAGATGAACGATTATTTGAAAGACATCTGTGAATTGTGCGAGATCAACGACCCGATAACCAGAGTGTGTTTCCGGGCAGGTCAGAGAGAAGAAACCACCCAGGCAAAATACGAACTTATCGGGACACACGCCGGACGGCGCACCTTCATCTGTTTTGCCCTGTCATCCGGCATTCCTCCGCAGGTCGTGATGAAATGGACCGGACATTGCGACTACAAGGCGATGAAACCGTATATTGACATCGCGGAGAAGGTGAAAGCGGAACAGATGGCGATTTTCGAGAACGGACTGAAGGGATAAATTGTAGCATCGCGAGAAAAATCATAAATTTGCCTTTATTATGGAATTGTACTCATATATCCGCAACCTCTGCGACAAGGGCGAAAACACCGAGGTCGAATTCAAAAGTGCGCTCGGAGGCTTTCCGGGCAGTTTCTGGGAGACATACTCCGCCTTCGGCAACACTGCGGGCGCATCATTGTCCTCGGCATCAAGGAGAAGAACCACAAGTTCACTCCGGATCATCTGACAATAGAACAGGTGGCGAAATACAAGAAGCAGTACTGGGATGATGTTCATAACAAGAGCAAAGTCAATATCTGCCTGACTATGGATGAGGATGTATCTGAAGAAGATTTCGAAGGCTCCGCAATCCTTGTCATCAGAATTCCTCGTGCCATATATTCCAAGAGGCCAATATACTTGACTCAAAATCCGTTCGGACACACATACGTTCGTCGTCACGAAGGCGACTATCTGATTGATGACGATGAAGTCCGGAGGATGTTTGCCGACTCCAACATCAAAGACTATCCGCTTGATGCCAAGGCTTTCTCGCATTTTACTCTTGAAAAGGATTTTGATGACACGACGATTCGCCAGTACAGGCAGCTTTATAACAACCGCCACGAAGGACATCCTTGGACGGAACTTTCCGACCTTGAATTCTTCAAGAAGATTGGAGGCTATGTGTCAAATTCAGAGACAGGCGAGAAAGGATTCACCTTGGCGGCAGTGCTGATGTTTGGTCTTGAAGAAACAATACTCAGCGTCCTGCCGCATTACTACGTGGATTTTCGGGAGAAACTCAGCAATGACCCCGATATCCGTTGGACGGACAGAATTCATCCCGACGGCAACTGGGTGGCAAATCTTTACCAGTTCCATCGTCGCGTGTATATGAAGATGGCGCAGTCTCTTCCTGTTCCATTCAAACTTGAAGGGTTAAACCGTGTTGATGACACCCCTGCTCACAAAGCCTTGAGGGAAGCCATAGTCAACACTATTATCCACGCCCGTCTTACCGCGATGCACTGCATTGTGATTGAGCACTACCCCGATAGGTTTGTATTCCGCAACCCAGGGACTCTTCTGGTATCTGTCGAGCAGTATTACGAAGGCGGCACAAGCATATGCAGAAACAGCATCCTCCAAAAGATGTTTGAATTCATAGGAGAGGGAGAACGAGCCGGAAGCGGTGTGGACACCATCAAAAAAGGCTGGGCAAGCAACAAATGGCCGAAACCTGTCATCCGTGAACTATATGACCCCGAACAGGTGGAATTGACGTTGTATCTTGGTAGTACTACTACAAAAACTACTACAACTACCATAAAAACTACTACAAAAGAGCAGATTCTTCATCTCATTGAAGCGAATCCTTCATATCAATAAGCGAGATTGCCGAAAAAATCGGATTAAGCAAGGATGGAATATATTATCACATCAAGCAGATGCTTGGTAAGAAGCTTAATCACATTGGCCCAACCAACGGCGGACATTGGGAAATATTGAGAGAGCTTTAGCCTATGACCATCCACGAACTCCTCAACATCCGCCTCGACGCCACAGGTGTCACAGATATGCTCAAGTGGTTGAAGGAAAATGACGACAAAGGCAGAAAACCGGCGTGTACAAGACTCACTCGCTCATATCCCTCAGAGACCTCATAAGCACCTGCGCTATCAAGATTGACAAACCGAAGGTACACATCGAGAAGATGAGGGCTCTTGCCAAAAGCCGAAACTTGTACAATATGAAAGAACTCTCCGTGCGTCTCGGCATCTCGCGCCAGACGCTTTAGAACTGGAGGGACGAAGGCTGGCTCGTGATGGAAGGAGGCAAGGTTCATCTGCCACGCACCATTGAACTCTGGGAACTTTTCATCAGAATCATTTGACACAAATTAAGGTTTCCCGGACTATTTTATAGCAAAAGACAACTAAACAGATAAACCATTGGACACTTTTTTATAATAGTGTCCAATGGTTTTTATCGTTTAATATCATTTAATTCTCATTTATTCTATTCTATCAAGTTTTCGCAAGAAACCTATAAAACGTTATTTATTACACCATTGTAACCTCAAAGTAATTTCTTTCCTTTGCTTTCGATATATCAAAGTCCACTATGGACACAACCGGTTGTGCCAGATGTTAAATGTAAAATGAAAAAGTTATGCTATACTATGACACAACTCCTATCGCAGCCCTTACGGTTGCAGATCTCAGGCAGCTGATACGTGAGACGACAGCCGCCTCCGTAACCAACGACACCCGTATTCCAGTCCGCTATGTTTACGGGCTCCGCGGCATCCAGCAGCTCTTCGGCGTAAGCCACAAGACTGCGCAAGAATACAAAGACGGCCTCATCAAGGATGCCGTCCTCCAGAACGGACGCAAGATCATCGTTGATGTGGACCACGCCATAGAACTTTTCGGAAGGAGGAAGAATAATGGAAAGTAACACTCAACTCCCGACCGACTTTATCGGTAACCTTCTTGACGGCCAGGACATAATGCAGATCCTGCACATAAGCCAGCGCACACTCCAGACCCTGCGAAGCAACGGAACGATGCCCTACACACGTATCGGCAACAAAATCTACTACCTCCGCAGCGACCTCGAGAAGCTCCTCCATGACAACTACACAATGTTCAAAATCCGCGAACGCTATGACGACAGAAACAAATAAAGGCTCGGCATTCTCCCTGTTCAATGCCCCCATAACCAACAAATACCCCACAGCCGAAGTCCATCTGAAAGACATCTTCGACTACTTGATTTCAGGCAAAGCCACAGAGGGAACCGCCTACCTTCGGAGCATAACAGACAAGGCAGTGGCCAGAGCCTACAAAGCAACCCATTTCAACTACGCCACTTTTTCGGGAATATTCCGAAGCCGTGCAGACCGAGAACTCATCCGACATTCAGAGCTCATCTGCATTGACTTTGACCACCTGCCTTGCCCGGAAACCACTCGCAACAGACTCCTTGAAGACCCTTACTTCGAGACTCAGCTGCTATTCACCAGCCCATCAGGAGACGGCCTCAAATGGATAATCCCGATAGACAT
>ERZ1034723.633-NODE-633-length-18105-cov-12.070526_pt1 | contig 18105 bp, 11 predicted proteins | sample MGYA00520637_ERZ1034723 | MGnify/ENA primary metagenome ERZ1034723 (study PRJEB33766, sample SAMN09781719) | gut metagenome | biome: gut microbiome | host: Homo sapiens | place: Madagascar | study: EMG produced TPA metagenomics assembly of the PRJNA485056 data... | reverse complement strand
AACCATCCGTGGTCGGTGGACATTGACTCCGCCGCCGTGGATGGCGTGGATATGGCCCTGGCAGAAGAGCTCTACAGCAGGGAGTTCAATCCAGCCGCCGGAATGACGCTCTTTATAGCCAGCAACCTCGACGAGGCAACGATCAAGGAATATGTCCGCAAGTACATCGCTTCTATTCCGGCAGGTGACAAGACTTTCAAGCAAGCCAAGGTCAAGGAACGTGTACCGGCTTTCAAGGGCGTGCAGGAATATTCAATGACAGGCAAGAAGGAGATCAACCCTTACACGATTGTGACCCGAATGTTCTCCTCGAAGGTAAAGCCGACCCCGAAGAATCTGGCGGCCGTTGATTTTGTGGACTACATCCTGTCCCAGAGGCTTCTGAATCAGATCCGTGAGAACCGTGGAGGAACGTACACCATCAGGTTCAACTCCTATGTGAGCGTCAGGGAGAAAGGCAGAAGCGAGTCCGAGATCACGTTCAAGACAAGGCCTGATCTTTATAAGGTTCTGGTCGGAGACCTTGACGACATCGTGTCAGAGTTTTGCTCCGGCGGCCCTACCGAGAAAGAACTTGAGGAGGCCAGGAAATGGCTGATCAAGAACGAGACTGAGTCCAAGGCAAAGAAAGCGATGTCAATGCCTCACAGGAACTCTCAGGTGATGAACTATGTAAGGAACGGAATCGATCCGAACATCGACAGGGTGGCCGCATACGGCAGCGTCACCGCTGAGGATGTACGCAAGGTGGCCGGAAAACTGACCGGAAAGAACGTCCTTACCACCATTTACACAGAAGAATAGACTTTTGATGAAAGCAAGAAGACTGATTTTGACGGCTGTGGCGCTGATGTTCGGCGCCACGGCTTTTGCCGATGAGGGGATGTGGATGATTCAGGACATCAACGAGGCACTGGAGAAGAACATGAGGGCGCGCGGGCTCAGGCTGGCGGCCAATGAGATCTACAATGACGAGGCTCCCGGGACGGCGGTCTCCGACGCGGTTGTGTCGCTTGGGTTCTACTGTACGGGAAGCGTGATCTCTGACCAAGGGCTCATCATCACGAACCATCATTGCGCATATTCAAACATCGCAAAGCTAAGCACGCCTGAGCACAACTATCTGGAAGACGGATTCTGGGCGATGTCCAATGACCAGGAGATCCCGATCGAGGGCGAGAAAGTCTTCTTCCTCAAAAGGGTATTCGATGTCACCGAGGAGGTCAAGGGACTCACAAAGGAACTGAGAGCGTCGCACAAACCGTTCGGAAGCCGAAAGATCAGCGCGTTGCTGGAGGAGCGCTACAACAAGGCCACAGGACTTGAGTGCATCCTCAGCAGTATGTGGGCCGGAGAAAAGTACTATATGTCAGCCTACAAGGTTTACACCGACCTGCGGCTGGTGGCCGCCCCGCCTCTTTGCATCGGTTATTTCGGAGGCAACAAGGACAACTGGACCTGGCCACGCCATAACTGCGACTTCGCCATCTACAGAATCTATGAGAACGGACTTCCTGTCACACGGGAGAAAAGCCTGAAAGTTTCCCTTGAAGGCTACAATCCAGGCTCGTTCACGATGGTGATCGGCTACCCGGGAAAGACGGACAGGTATGCTTCCTCCGCCGAGATCAATTTCCAGGAGAAGGTCAATCTGCCGGTGTCCAACAAGATCCGTGGCAGTCAGATGGGCATAATCAGCAAATGGATGAACGCTGACCCGCAGGTCAGGATGAAATATTCAGACTGGTTCTTCTCGCTGAGCAACGTTCAGGAGAACAACGCCGGAATGGCCAAGTGCTACAAACGTTTTTGGGTCAAGGACGAGAAAGTCGCTCAGGAGCGGGAGATGCAGAAATGGATCAACGCCGCGGCCAACCGGAGGGCTATGTGGGAGAACCTGATACAGGACCTTGAGGCGGCATATTCAGAAACCGAGCATATCGAAAGGGACAAGGTTTATTTCCGCGAGACGATGTTCCGCGGCACCTACATCAGCCGCTATCTGCTTCGCGCGGGGAATTCCTCCACCCTTGACAAAGCCAAGGAGGTACTGAAGGAAGGAATCGCCGCGACCGATGCAAGAGTGGAAAAGGAACTTCTTGAATATGCCTGCAAGGAATATTTCAACAATCTGGAAATCACCTATTTCGGGAAATACCAGATGAAGATGCTCGACCGTTTCGGCAATGACTACAAAGCGATGGCTGAATATCTCTGGAACAAGAGTGTCGTGGCTTCTCCGAAGAGGATCGACGCGCTGACCTCGGTGGACGAGATCAAGAACGACCCGCTGCGGATCTTCCTGACAGACACCCCAGTGACCGTTTTCAACAACCGAGACGGCCATCTGGAGAAAAGGCAGAAGGCCAACAACCTTGAGAGGGAGTACAAGAAAGCCCTTTATTGGATGAGGCTGCACAAGGACATCGAGCAGTACCCTGACGCCAACTCCACGATGAGAATCAGCTACGGCACTGTCGGCGGACTCCAGCCTTACGACGGCATTCTGTACAACTGGTACACAACCACGGCCGGAATTTTTCAGAAATATAATCCAGAAGATCACGACTTCAATCTGGACAACAGGCAGAAGACCTTGTTGGAAAAAGGTCGCTGGGGACGTTGGGGAACCACCATCGGCAGAAAACGGACGATGATCGTGGACTTCATGACGGACAACGACATCACCGGCGGGAATTCCGGAAGCCCTGTCCTGAACGCGAAAGGCGAGCTCATCGGATTGGCCTTCGACGGCAATCTCGAATCACTCGCCAGCGACGCGTCCTACACCCAGGGCTACAACAAATGCATCAACACGGACATACGCTATGTGTTATGGGTCCTGGACAAGTACGCCGGAATGAAGCGCATCGTCCGGGAGATAAATTTCGCCCAGTAAAATTAAGGGGCTGACCTTTTGGGTCAACCCCTTAATTTTACTTTTTGTCGTTCAGAACTATCTGACCACCAACCACATCAACCTCGATGACGGAATCCTTATGGACGGTTCCCGCAAGAATGGCCTTGGCAAGCAGGTTGACCAGTTCCCTCTGCATCAATCTCTTGATAGGACGGGCGCCATAAGCCGGATCGTAGCCGCCTGTGACCATATGGTCCTCGAACGCCTTCGTGAACTCGATGGTGACACCCTCCTCGGAGAGCCTGTTCTGAAGTTGCTTCATCTGGATGTGAAGAATATCACGGATGTCATTCTGAGTCAGCGGATCGAACATTATGATCTCATCGATTCGGTTCAGGAACTCAGGCCTTACCGTAGTCTTGAGCACGTCCATAACCTTCTCCTTGCACTCGTCCAGAAGCTCACGCCTTGTGGCGATCGCCCTCATCTCCTCGGCTGGGTCAGCGCCTGGCTTTCCGACGGCCGGAAGCCTGTCCATATAGCCTTGGATGATGTCCGAGCCCACATTGGAGGTCATTATCAGGATGGTGTTCTTAAAGTCCACCGTACGTCCCTTGTTGTCGGTCAGACGGCCATCGTCCAGAACCTGCAGAAGGACATTGAACACATCCGGATGCGCCTTCTCGATCTCATCCAACAAGATGACTGAGTAAGGCTTGCGTCTCACAGCCTCGGTGAGCTGTCCGCCCTCGTCGTAGCCGACGTATCCCGGAGGCGCGCCGACCAGACGGCTGACGGTGTGACGTTCCTGATATTCACTCATATCAATCCTTGTGATCATATTCTCGTCATTGAACAGGAACTCCGCGAGAGCCTTGGCCAGCTCGGTCTTACCGACACCGGTCGTACCCATAAAGAGGAACGAACCGATCGGCCTCTTCTCGTTGGACAATCCGGCCCTGCTGCGGCGGACGGCGTCAGCGACAGCCTGAATGGCCTGATCCTGACCAACCACCCTCTTGTGCAGCTCGCTCTCGATGCGGAGGAGTTTCTCCTTCTCACTCTCAAGCATCTTCTGCACCGGGATTCCGGTCCACTTGGCGACGACCTCGGCGATATCCTGCGGGGTAACCGCCTCGGTGACAATAGGATCCTTGATCTCTGCCTGTTTCTTGGTCAGCTCGTCAATCTTCTTCTGAGCCTCGGCTATCTTACCGTAACGGAGTTCGGCGACCTTGCCGTAGTCCCCCGCCCTTTCGGCTGCCTGGGACTGGATCCTGTAATCCTCGATCTCCTGACGGGCTTCCTGAAGGCCTGAAAGAATGCCCTTCTCGTCATTCCATCTCTTCATAAGAGCCTCCCTCTCGGCCATCTTGTCCGAAAGTTCCTTCTGGATCTTCTCGGACTTCAGGGACGTTCCCTCACGCTTGATGGCCTCCTTCTCGATCTCCAGCTGACGGATGTCACTGTTGAGCTCGGCGATAGGCTCCGGAACGGAGTTCATCTCCAGACGCAGCTTGGATGCGGCCTCGTCCACAAGGTCAATGGCCTTGTCCGGCAGGAATCTGTTCGTGATGTACCGATGTGAAAGATTGACCGCGGCGATCAGCGCGTCATCCTCGATCTTGACACGGTGATGGTTCTCGTACTTCTCCTTCAGACCTCTCATTATGGCTATAGACTCAGCCGGTGACGGCTCATCGACCATAACCATCTGGAATCGTCTCTCAAGCGCCTTGTCGGTCTCGAAGTATTTCTGGTACTCGTCCAAGGTCGTAGAACCGATTGTCCTCAGCTCACCTCTGGCAAGCGCAGGCTTAAGAATATTGGAGGCGTCCATCGCTCCTGAAGAACGGCCAGCACCCACGAGGGTATGGATCTCATCGATGAACAGGATGATCTCTCCGGCGCTGTCAACAACTTCCTTGACAACTCCTTTCAGACGCTCCTCGAACTCACCCTGATACTTCGCACCGGCGATCAAGGCGCCCATATCCAATGAATATACCTTCTTGCTCTTAAGGTTTTCCGGAACGTCGCCGTCCACTATCTTCTGGGCGATGCCCTCGGAGATGGCTGTCTTACCGACACCCGGCTCACCTACAAGGATAGGATTGTTCTTGGTCCTTCTGCTCAGAATCTGCAGAACCCTACGGATCTCCTCGTCCCTGCCGATGACAGGATCGAGCTTTCCTTTCGCGGCCTGTTCGTTGAGGTTGATTGCGAATTTAGGCAAGAACTCCAATGATTTGTTGTTTGTATTGTTTTCCATAATTTCTTTCCTTTTCAGTCTTAGGACACTTCCGCTCGCGGCCCGCGCCGGTTCACGTGACGGCAACTAAAAAGACCGTCCGGTCCGAAGACCAGACGGTTCAGAGTCAAATTATGTTCCACAGCCCGAAGGCTGACAAAATGTCAGTTACTCGGCGGAAGAATCAGCGGCCTGAGCCTCCTGGGCAGGATTGGCCTGCTGTACAGGTGCTGAAGGGAACTCTGGCTGGGCGGCCGTGTTCTCGATCTTCTCGGTCACGTCAACACCGGAGACTGTTGTCCTGGTAGTGAACGAGGTGATGATGGAGACAACGAGAATGAAAGTGACAAGACCCCAGGATACCTTCTCAAGGATGTCAGCGGTCTGCCTTACGCCAAGAGTCTGGTTGGCTGAAGTAAAGTTACTGGCCATTCCCTGTCCCTTGCCGTTCTGAAGCAGCACGACGATGGTCAGAAGAATCGCCGCGATGACAATAAAAACTGTGAGGAATGTAAACATATTCTTAAATTTTAATTTTCCTGTTGCAATTTTTCAATAAGGGATGCAAAGTAAGCACTTTTTTCCGGATATCGCAAGATTAGCCGTGAATAAATCTTCTTTGCCTCAACAAAATAGCCTTGATCGGCATAGATGGCGGCCAATGTCTCGGTGCAGAAGCCGAACTCCGGATCCTCCCACCGGTGTCCTTCCGGCTCCTCGGAGCGTTCGGACCTGAAGTTGGAGAAAACATTGTCATCGGCCTTCCTCACAGCGGCATATTGCTCCGGAGAGAAGAAATCCCCTCCGGCGACACGCACGGTGCGGCGGTACTCCGGTTCCGCTGACGAATATTCCCGTGTCCTCCCTGCTGCCTCCGCCCGTTCCGTCGCTTCTACTGGCTCAGCGACCGGAGATGAGGATTGTCCTGCGGAGACGACCGGTTCCGGTTCCTGAGGAACAGATTCCGGCCCCTGAGTTTGTCGGAGGGTACCGGAATCCAGCCGGATATACTCCTTTATTAGGCGTTCCACATCCTTGTCGGAATAGTCGTCCTTCCGGACGGAGCGCATAATGTCGGAAATCAAAGTGCGGGACGCCACGTACATCGCCGCATCCGAATATTGTGCCTTTCCCCATTCGCTTCCTCCAACCTTGGACATTCTCACACACAATTCCTTACGCGCAGCTCCAAACCACGGGTAAAGGTTGATCACCCCCGTCAGTTCGTCCATTGTCAAGGATCCGAGAGTCTTCTTTCCTACCTCCATACCACTACTACCATTGGGCTACACTCGCATTGAACATATCCTCCACCAGCTTGTCCACGATCTCCTGGCACAACTGCGACTCCACGGCATCCAAAGAGTTGGTGGAATCGTAGTCTGAATATGCCGAGAAACTTTTCTCGAAATCGTCCTCCGGATAAAGCCTGTTGGTGAATTTCAACTTCACGGTGACTGTCAAGCGGTTCTGCGCCGCGACCTCGTTGGCGGTGACAGCCGCCGCACGAACCTCGTAACCGGTGACCTCTCCCTGAAGCTCAAGGTCGCCGTCCATTTCCACCTGCTCAAGCTTCGTAAGTTTCCTGAACTTGTCCTTCATCGCCTCGGTCAGGTCATTGCTAAGATTAGGGTTGACCTTGAGGGCCTTATATTCAAAATAATTGATGGTAACCGTCTTGACATCCGCCTGGATGGAGGTGCCGGAAAACGAGTACCTCACGACTGAGCAGCCTGCCAGAACGACAGCCAGCAGCAAGAAAAGGGCTATAAGGTGCTTCTTCATATTCATAAATCTCTGTCGCGCGGGTCCGTGCCCACGCATATTCCTAAATTCCGCTTCCTCCTTTGTCCGGCTTGGCGTCGATGTGGTATTTGTCAAGCCAGCGGTAAAGCGTCCTTTCGGAGGTTCCAAGTTCCTGCGCGGCCAGTTTTCTGTTGCCTCCGTGCTTTTCAAGGGCTTTCTCGACCATCTGGATTTTGGTGTCCTTCAAGGATAGCCCCGGCATATGCGGAGATTCAGCCTTGATGTCAACGACCTTTCCCACATCATCGCTCGTGACAGGCGTGCCCGAGCCCTGCCATTCAGCCTCCTCAGGCTCCGCGGCAGGCCTCAACGCCGGCCTTATAGGAGACACGCCCTCCGGAACGGCGTCAAGCCTGGCCTTGAGACGGTCGACCTCCTGCTTGAGATCAAAGATCGCCTTTATGATCATCTGCTTGTCGGAATCCGGCATCTGTCCTCCGGCAGGCTCAAAGGCGGCCGTGACCGGCAGGAGACTGGCCTCCTCTTTCGGCATATACTCAGACAGCGTCCGCGCGTCAACAACGCACCTTTCCGAAGCCCGTGTCAGCTTCTCGGACTCCAAAGCCGTGACGCTCTCGGCGACATTCTTTAGCTGACGGATGTTGCCGGGCCAGCGGTAGTTTATCAGCAAGTCGATCGCATCGTTGGCAAGCGACACCTTCCCCATCCCGTACTTTTCGGAGAAATCCGAAGTGAATTTCCTGAACAGCAGATAGATGTCCTCCTTCCGCTCGCGAAGAGCCGGCATCTTGATCTGAATGGCGTTGAGCCTATAATAGAGATCTTCCCTGAACTTGCCCTTGCCGACGGCATAGAGCAGGTTCACGTTCGTGGCGGCGATCACCCTCACATCGGTCTTCTGGACCTTCGATGAACCCACCTTGATGAACTCGCCGCTCTGAAGGACCCTCAAAAGCTTGGCCTGGGACGCCAGAGGCAGCTCTCCGATCTCGTCAAGGAACAGAGTTCCGCCGTCAGCCTCCTCGAAGTAACCCTTTCTTGTCTCCACGGCACCGGTGAAAGAACCCTTCTCGTGGCCGAAAAGTTCAGAATCTATGGTGCCTTCAGGTATCGCTCCGCAGTTTACGGCAAAGTATTTGCTTGTCTTGCGTCGGCTGTTTTGATGGATGATCTTTGGAATATTCTCTTTGCCGACACCACTTTCACCCGTAACGAGGACAGTCAGGTCGGTCGGGGCGATGGCGACGGCTGTCTCCAACGCCCTGTTGAGAGCGGCATCATTTCCGATGATGTCGTATTTGTTTTTAAGTCTTTGCAGTTCTTGTGAATCCATAGTATTTGCACAGAGTTTGGCAAAGTTAACAAAATAATAGTTATCTTTGTATATTTGTTAGCAGCATTGGAATGCAATCTTTAATCATCAGTAATATGAAAAAGACACTCAAAATTTTTGCCGCGGCTCTCATCGGTATGGCTGCGGTCGCTTGCTCTTCAGCCGAGAAAATGGCTGAACTTGCTGACAATGTGGTCGTAAAATGCGACCCTGCGGTTCTGGAATGTGTTGCTGGCAGCATCGACGCCACTGTCACAGTGACCTATCCTGCTAAGTACTTCCACCCTAAGGCGATCCTTGAGGTCACCCCTGTTCTCGTTTACGATGGCGGCGAGGCCAAGATGACCCCTTTCATGTACCAGGGCGAGAAGGTAAAGGACAACTACAAGGTTGTGGCCAAGGCCGGCGGTACCGTTACCGAGAAAGTGCATTTCGACTATGTTGAAGGTATGGAGCAGGCTCATCTTGAGCTTCGCGGCATTGTGAAGCACAAGGCGAAATCCTACAAGCTTCCTGTAAAGAAGGTCGCTGACGGTGTCAACACTACCTATATGCTTGTAAAGGCTGCCGGTCAGGTTCCGCTCAAGGCTGACGGTTACCAGGCCATCCTCCAGCAGACCGCCGAAGGACAGATCCTCTACAGAATCAACTCTGCCGATGTTCAATCAAAGCAGCTCAAAGGCCAGTCAATCAAGGATTTCCAGAGCGCCCTTGAAGAGATCAAGGCCAACGAGAGAAAGACCCTCGTAGGTACCGAGGTCGTTGCCTATGCCTCACCTGACGGTGGCGAGAAACTCAACGACAAGCTTTCAGAGAGACGTTCAAAGTCAGCTGACAAGGCTTGGAACAAGGTAATGAAGGGCAAGGATGTCGCCGATCCTGAGGTCAAGAGCATCGGTCAGGACTGGGAAGGCTTCCAGGAGCTCGTCCAGAACTCAGACATCGAAGACAAGGATCTTATCCTCCGAGTCCTCTCCATGTACAGCGATCCTGCTGTCCGTGAGAGCGAGATCAAGAACATGTCATCCGTTTACACCGAGCTGAAGAGCGGTGTTCTTCCTGAGCTCCGCCGCGCGAGGTTCATCGCCAACGTAGAGTTCAAGAACTACACAGCCGACGAGCTTATGGAGTTGGTTGAGAGCAACATCGACATCCTCGATGAGCCAGCCCTCCTGCACGCCGCCACCCTCACCAAGGATCTTGACAGCAAGGTTAAGCTCTACAACAAGGCCATCAACAAGTACGACAGCGACAAGGCAAGATTCAACCTTGGCGTAGCCTACCTCAACGCAGGTGACGTGAAGAAGGCCGAGAAGGCTTTCGCAGCTGTTGAGACCAAGGACTCTGACCTCACCAACGCTCTTGGCGTAATCGCCCTCCGCAACGGTGACTACGAGACCGCTGCCAAGAACTTCAAGAAGGCCGGAACCAACGCCGCCAAGGCTAACCTCGGTGTCATCGACATCCTTACAGGTGACTATGAGAAGGCCGTTCAGGATCTTCAGGACGTTAAGGGATGCTGCCACAACACTGTTCTGGCTTACATCCTCACCAACCAGCTCGACAAGGCTTCCAAGGCAGCTCACTGCAAGGACGCTAAGGTTGACTACCTCAGAGCCATCATCGCCGCCCGTCAGGGCAACTTCGATCAGGTTAAGGCAAACCTCGACTCTGTAGCGAAGAAGGACAAGGCTCTCGCAGAGAAAGCCACCAAGGACATCGAGTTCGCTGAGTACTACAAGTAATCACGAGTTTTCAATAGATAAAAAAAGCCAGGCCTTGAGAGCCTGGCTTTTTTTGTTATCTATTTGACCAGTTTCACACCTTTCGGGAGATGGACCTGGGATTTGACAGAACCGTCAGCGGCCTTCCTGTGCGAGACGGTGATCGGGCCGTATGGTGTAGGATAGGATCCTTCCGCCCATTCCAATGAGCCGAGATGTGGATTGATCCTGACCTTCTTGAATCCTGGTTCGGCCGGCTCTACGCCGAGCACATACGAACTCAGCCAGATGGTAGGCCCGGAGGCCCAGCCGTGACAGAAACTGTGGCGCAGACCGACATAGCAGTAGGCGCCGCCGTCGGCGTGGATGTCGTACTTCCCTTCGGGAACGACCTCGTCAATCCGGCCGGCACCAGCAGCCTTGGAGTAATCGAAATCCTCCCAGAACGTTGTCGCGCCGAGATCCAGCATCGCTCCCCAATATTCCGAGATCATATTCATTGCCTCATCGTAGTTCCCGCTCTTGGCCAAAGCCTCAAGCATATAGTAGCCCATAAACGATGAGAATCCGTTGGCGCCTCCTGCCAGAATCACATCACGGACCTCGTCAGCGTCGGCCATATCCTCAAGATAGAGAAGGGCGGCCGCCTGCTTGCTGGAAGTGATCGAAGGCTTATACTCCCGCAGTTTCGAGGCCGCGGCCGAGCACTCTTCTTTCAACTTATCGTCTCCCAGCCATCCGGCCATATCGGCACCCGCCTCCATAGCCCTTACGGAAAGAGCCTGAAGCCCGGCGTGAATGGCGTCCGGTTTCTCGGAAGTAGGCCAGTCGATGAACCTTCCGTCCTTGAAATTCTCCTTCGAGCCGTCGAAGTTTGCCATCACAGTGTGCAGAAGATCGGTCAGATATGTATGCTGCTCACGAAGGTACGCAAGGTCACCGTAATATTCATAAAGATGGTGCTGAATGATGATCCACCATAATGAATATGAGCATATTCCGTTCATCCAGACAGTCGGAGGGGTACTGTTCCGCACATAGTCAAGACTCTTCCGGACGACCTTGTGGTCGCCGAACACGGTGTTCACCGCCATCACCTCGGGGTGCATATCCCCTATCCAGACAAGGCGGTCCCTCTTGATGCCGTCCCAAAGATATTCCTGCATACTCAGATGAACCGTGTAGGCTCCGGTCTGCCAGATTTGGTTCAGCCTCTCGTCGCTGCAGCGGAATTGCCCGACGTAAGGGATGTCACGGTAGCGGGAGATTGCCCTGACCGCTACCAGCAGTGCCTCCGCGTCCTCACCGAGCAGGTCCAGACGCACAAAGCGGAAGCCGGTGTTGCCATATTCAACGGCCCCGAGCCAAGGGACTGAAATCTCGAAGTCTCTGACCGAATGCTCGTTGGTGGCGGTGGCGCCAGCCTCGTCAACGCTGCTCAGCGCCTCGCTCACAGACTCTCCGAAGCAGACACGGAAGCGCGCGGCCGCCTTGTCACCGGACATAGCCCTCACGATCTGAATGCCACCTTGAATTTCCTTTCCGAAGTCCAGCAGAACAGAGCTCCTGCCGTCCTTTCCGTTCCTGAATATGCAGACATTCGGTTCGTTGGTGGAAACCTGTCCGCAATACGGCCTCAGAAGGTTCTCCGTTCCGGTAACCCCTCCTTCGGCAAGCATAACCCGTGTCGGAGTGATGTACTCGCTCACAAACTCAGTGTCCTGCCGCTGAACAGTCTTTCTTTCCAGAACTTTGGTCTCCTGCCCGGAAGCCAAAGCAGCCGCGCCAAGCAGCGCGCCAAGTATGAATATCCTCTTAAACATATTCTTTTAATATTATTGCCGCGCTTGGCATCAGGCGTTTTCTTTCTCTTTAGGAAGAATGAGGTTTAGGATGACGGCGAGCACGAACACCACCGCCACGCAGTTCTCGGCGAAGACGGTCTTGACGATGTCAGGGAAAATGTTGAACATCTGGGATGCGGAGGTGAAGCCGAGACCCACGCTGAGCGAGAGGCTGGCTATGATCATATTACGGTTGCCGAAGCCGCATTTCGCCATCATTCCGAATCCGGCGAAAAGGATGCTTCCGAACATCATTATCGTGCACCCTCCGAGCACGGAGTCAACCCCGACGACACCTGCGAGGATGATGATAGGGGTGATGTTGCTCACGAACATCGCAAGCACGTGCTGGAGACCGAACGGAACGGCCTGAACTACCGGAACGCGTCCGTCCAGCTCATAAATGTTGGACTTTGCCATAGACTTTAGTTATTTCTGAAATGTATTGATTGAGTTTCGTAGTCCATATCCTCGATGATCGCGATGGACTCAAGGTGGTAGCCCGCCTCACGAAGGATCCTGCCGCCTTTCTGCTGTCCTTTCTCGATCGCGACACCAAGTCCTACCACCTCTGCGCCGGCCTGCCTGACTATGTCCGTCAGCGCGAGCATAGCCTGTCCGTCAGCGAGGAAATCATCGACGATGAGCACTTTCTCCCCCGCGTTGAGGTAAGGTTTAGACACAAAAACATTGTTCATCCTCTTGTGAGTGAATGAATAGGCCTGTGAGACATATTTGTCATCGGTGCAATTGGCTGTCTCGCCCTTTTTCGCGAACACGACAGGAACATCGTACAAATCGGCAAGCAAGGTCGCGATGGCTATGCCACTCGCCTCGATTGTAAGAATTTTGGTCACGGTCTTGCCACGGAAGCGGCGTTTGAACTCGTAGGCCACCTGCCTCATAATGTCAATGTCAATCTGGTGGTTGAGAAAATTGTCCACCTTGAGGATGTTACCCTCCTTGATCACTCCGTCGGAGAGGATCTTTTCTTCAAGAAAGTTCATATTTTATATGCCAAAAAACAAATTTAGAGAAAAAAATCAAGTAAGCGTTAAAAAATATCTATATTTGCGGCCACAGACATTAATTATGCGCAAGAACACTATCCAATCAATATCCGAACAGACCGGCTATTCAGTCTCCACAGTCTCCAGAGTGCTTTCCGGCAAGGCCCAGAGGTCAAGGATCAGCCAGAAGGCGATCGAAATAATCCAAGCCGAGGCGAAAAGGGTGAATTACACTCCGAACCTTCTTGCGCAGGGGCTCCGGACCAGCCGGACCTACACCATCGGCTTGACGGTGCCTGGAATTGACAACCCGTTCTTCGCCACCCTGGCCAGCACGGTGATAGAGAATCTGAAACTCGCCGGCTACCACACTCTTCTGGCCGACTCTCTGGAGAATGAGAAGGATTTCGAGAGTTCACTTATGATGTTCCGCTCAAGAAGCGTGGACGGCATAATCGCCGTTCCTGTCGGCAACACGACCGAATTGATGGACGAGATCACCGGCAATATCCCTACTGTCCTGATAGACCGTTACTTCGAGGGGACCTCCCTACCATACATCTGCACCGACAACTACGCCGGAGGCTATATGGCGACTGAATATCTCATCAACCGCGGCTGCCGCAACATCCTGTCGATCCAAGGCGTGGAGGACTCAACCCCTTCAATGGAGCGTGTCAGAGGCTTCAAGGACGCCATCAACGCCCACAGCGACAAGCGCATTGAATATGCCATCGTCGGTGACGCTTTCTCTGTCGAGAACGGTTACGATCAGGTCAAGAGAATATTCAGCGAGGAGATAAAGTATGACGCCGTGTTCGCATATTCATCAACCATTCTGCTTGGAGCCATCCGGGCTTTCCGTGAGCTCGGTGTAAGGATTCCGGAGCAAGTAGGCATCATCTCTTTCGACAACAACGGATTCCTCGATTTTCTTGACCCGGCCATCACCCGCATCGAGCAACCTCTCTCCGAAATCGGCCGCCTGGCATCCCAGGTCCTGATCGACATCATTGAGAACAGGCTTCAGGACCTTCCCCCTGTCCAACGCCTCATCGCCCCGACCCTCATCGTCCGCGACAGCTGCTAAAAACGGTCGTTGAGATGCACTTAAAAAAGGCCGGTTGTGGAAAACTCCACAGCCGGCCTTTCATATTCATTGAAGAACTGTTAGAGTTCGTTCATTTCCTGCTCATACTCGTCCTTGCGGCCGACCAGAATGTCCTGGAACTCTTTCTGGCCAGTACCGGCCGGAATGAGGTGACCACAGATGACGTTCTCCTTCAGACCTTCGAGATGATCGACACGAGCCCTGATGGCGGCCTCGCTGAGCACCTTGGTCGTCTCCTGGAAGGAAGCGGCTGAGATGAAGCTGTTGGTTCTGAGAGCAGCCCTTGTGATACCCTGAAGCACAAGCTTCGCGGTGGCAGGCTTAGCCTCACGGACAGCCATCATCTTTCTGCTCTGCCTTTCAAGTGAAGAATTCTCATTCCTCATATCACGGGCATCGATGATGTCGCCGACCATATACTTCTGGGAATCCCCGGCGTCAATGACATAATATTTTCCGAATATATTGTCGTTGGCATCCATAAAATCCCACTTGTCCACCAGCTCTTCCTGCAGGAACTCAGTGTCACCAGGATTGGTGATCTGAACCTTGCGCATCATCTGACGGACGATGATCTCAAAGTGCTTGTCGTTGATCTTCACACCCTGCAAGCGGTAAACCGCCTGTACCTCGTTGACGATGTAGTCCTGAGCCTTGACAGGTCCGAGGATGTTGAGGATGTCGGTCGGGGAGATGCCACCGTCTGAAAGCCTTGTGCCGGCCTTCACGTAGTCGTTCTCCTGAACAAGGATCTGCTTGGTAAGAGGCACGAGATAGTGCTTCTCGATTCCGGACTTGTTCTTGACGATGATCTCACGGTTACCTCTCTTGACCTTGCCCATAAGCACCTCACCATTGATCTCGGCGAGGATAGCAGGGGATGAAGGAGTTCTGGCCTCGAAGAGCTCGGTGACTCTCGGAAGACCTCCGGTGATATCGCTTGACTTACCGATCGCGCGAGGGATCTTGATGATGATGTCGCCGACATTGACCTTGTCACCGTTGTTGGCGATGAGGTGGGCTCCAACAGGAAGGTTGTACTGCCTGATCTGGTTGCCCTCGTCGTCAAGGATGAGGATGGACGGGTTCTTTGTCTTGTCCCTGGCCTCGATGATGACCTTGTCCTTGTTGACGGCGAACTCATCAGCTGCCTCCTCACGGAATGTTACACCTTCGATGAGGTTATCGAACTGAACCTTACCGGCGGTCTCCACAATCGTGATGGCGTTGTATGGATCCCACTCGCAGAGCAGGTCGCCGTTCTTGATGGTGTCTCCGTCCTTGAAGTACAGTCTTGAGCCGTAAGGCACATCGTAGTGAGAATAGGTTATGCCTGTGTTCTCGTCGATGATGCTGACCTCGGTCATACGGCTGACAACGATGTCCTGAGCCGTTCCGTCCTCGCCGATCTTCTGGATGGTTCTGAGCTCCTCGAAGACGAGCTTGCCATCGTACTTGGCGACGATAGAGGAATCGGCGGCGGTGCTGGACGCCGTACCACCGACGTGGAAGGTACGCAGGGTAAGCTGAGTACCAGGCTCACCGATGGACTGTGCGGCGATGACACCGACAACCTCGCCTTTCTCAACCATCCTGCTGGTCGCAAGGTTACGTCCGTAGCACTTCGCGCAGACACCCTTGCGGGACTCGCACGTGAGCACCGAACGGATCTCGACCTGCTCGATCGGCAGATGGTCGATCAGATTGGCTGTCGCCTCGCGGATCTCCTTGCCGGCCTTGATGATAAGCTCACCGGTGAGAGGATTGAATATGTCGTGGACGGAAGTACGTCCGAGGATTCTTTCTCCGAGTGACTCGATGATCTCGTCCTTGTTCTTGATGGCGGTGGCGATAAGGCCTCTGAGCGTGCCGCAGTCTTCCTCAGTGATGATGACATCGTGGGAGACATCGACAAGACGACGGGTAAGATAACCGGCGTCAGCGGTCTTGAGGGCGGTGTCGGCCAGACCCTTACGGGCTCCGTGGGTGGAGATGAAGTACTCGAGCACCGTCATGCCCTCCTTCAGGTTGGAGATGATAGGGTTCTCGATGATCTCCGCTCCGGCCGCTCCTGACTTCTGAGGCTTGGCCATAAGTCCACGCATACCGCAAAGCTGCTTGATCTGCTGGGTTGAACCACGGGCTCCGGAGTCCAGCATCATATAAACCGGGTTGAATCCCTGCTGGTCAGCGGAAATCTGCTTTTCGACAATCTTTGTGAGTTTGTTGTCGATGGCACCCCAAAGGTCGATCACTTTGTTGTAGCGCTCGTTGTTGGTGATGAAGCCCATCGCATAGTTGTTCTTGACTTCCTCAACCTGCTTGTAACCCTCTTCGATAAGGCTTGCCTTCTCGGCCGGGATGATGACATCTCCAAGGTTGAACGAGATACCGGCTCTGAAAGCCTGGTCGTAACCCAGATTCTTGATGTCGTCCAGGAACTGTGCTGTTCTGGTCACACCGGTGCTCTTGATGACCTCGGTGATGATCTTGCGCAGGGATTTCTTTCCGAGAATCTCGTTGACGTAAGGGACCTCATCCGGAACATACTGGTTCACGATGATTCGTCCCGCCGTGGTCTTTTTGATCTCGTAACCCTTGCTCGGATCCATCTTGTCAACCGGAAGTCTCACCCCGATCTCGGCGTGCATGTCAATCGCCTTTTCGTTGTAGGCGACGATGACCTCTTCCGGCCCATAGAAGTTCATACCCTCGCCTTTCGCTCCCGGTCTGACCTTGGTGATGTAATACAAACCGAGCACCATGTCCTGTGAAGGGACGGTGATAGGGGTTCCGTTGGCAGGGTTAAGAATATTCTGGGAACCGAGCATCAGAAGCTGCGCCTCCATGACTGCCGCGTTGCCGAGTGGAAGGTGAACGGCCATCTGGTCACCATCGAAGTCGGCGTTGAAGGCCGTACATGCGAGAGGGTGGAGCTGGATGGCTTTGCCTTCGATCATTCTTGGCTGGAAGGCCTGGATACCAAGTCTATGGAGGGTAGGGGCACGGTTAAGGAGAACCGGATGACCCTTCATCACGTTCTCAAGGATGTCCCAGATGACAGGATCCTTTCTGTCCACGATCTTCTTCGCGGACTTCACTGTCTTGACGATTCCTCTTTCGATGAGCTTGCGGATGATGAATGGCTTGTAGAGCTCGGCCGCCATGAACTTAGGCAGACCGCACTCGTGCATATTCAGTTCAGGTCCTACAACGATAACCGAACGGGCTGAATAGTCCACACGCTTACCGAGGAGGTTCTGACGGAAACGTCCCTGCTTACCCTTCAGTGAGTCAGAGAGTGATTTCAGGGCCCTGTTGGACTCGCTCTTCACTGCGCTTGACTTCTTGGAGTTGTCGAACAGTGAGTCAACGGCCTCCTGAAGCATACGCTTCTCGTTTCTCAGGATGACCTCCGGAGCCTTGATCTCGATGAGCTTCTTGAGTCGGTTATTCCTGATGATGACCCTTCTGTAGAGGTCGTTCAGGTCTGTGGTCGCGAAACGTCCTCCGTCAAGCGGAACGAGCGGACGGAGATCCGGCGGGATGACCGGGATCACCTTCATAATCATCCATTCCGGACGGTTGATATTCCTTGACTCAAGGAACCATTTAACCACGCTCAGCCTCTTGAGATGCTCAGCTTTTCTCTGCTGGGATGTCTCGCTCAGCATCTTCTGGCGCAGTTCCTTTGAAAGGCTTTCCACGTCGGTCTCCCTAAGGAGGTCGTAGATTCCCTCGGCGCCCATCTTGGCGACGAACTTCCTCGGATCGTCGAATGGCAGGTTGTCATTCTCAGGAAGTCTTGCGAGAACATCAAGGTACTCGTCCTCGGAGAGAAGATCCATCTTCGCGAGCCCGCTGTCGCCAGGGTTTACCACTACGTATTTCTCATAGTAGATCACTGACTCAAGCTTCTTGGCAGGAAGGCCGAGAAGGGCTGAAATCTTGTTAGGAGCAGACTTGAAGTACCAGATGTGAGCCACTGGGACCGTAAGGGCGATATGGCCCATCCTTTCCCTGCGGACTTTCTTCTCTGTCACCTCGACACCGCACCTGTCGCAGACGATTCCACGGTAACGGATTCTCTTGTACTTTCCGCAATAGCACTCGTAGTCCTTTGTCGGTCCGAATATCTTTTCGCAGAAGAGACCGTCCCTTTCCGGTTTGTAGGTTCTGTAGTTGACAGTCTCCGGTTTCAGGAC
>ERZ1034723.632-NODE-632-length-18111-cov-5.331303_pt1 | contig 18111 bp, 13 predicted proteins | sample MGYA00520637_ERZ1034723 | MGnify/ENA primary metagenome ERZ1034723 (study PRJEB33766, sample SAMN09781719) | gut metagenome | biome: gut microbiome | host: Homo sapiens | place: Madagascar | study: EMG produced TPA metagenomics assembly of the PRJNA485056 data set... | reverse complement strand
GCGCAATCAGCAATTTTATGTATAGTTATTTGCTGATTATCATGCTCATCGGTGTAGGCCTGTACTACACTTTGCGTACTCGTCTGGTGCAGGTACGTTTGTTTAAGGAAACTATTCGTGTTATTTTGGAGAAGCCTGTTGAATCAGGTGCAGTATCATCCTTCCAGGCTTTGATGGTATCTACTGCGTCCCGTGTAGGTACTGGTAATATTATCGGCATTTCCACAGCTATCTGCCTCGGCGGTTATGGTGCTGTGTTCTGGATGTGGGTTATTGCTGTTGTCGGCGGCGCTTCTGCTTTTATTGAAAGCACCCTGGCACAGATTTACAAGAAACGTGGTCCGCACGGCAGCTACGGCGGCCCTGCATACTACATCGAAGCTGCTTTGGGCAGCCGCGGTCTGGCAGTACTCTTTGCTGTGGCCCTGATTGTAACCTATGGCTGCGGCTTTAACATGCTGTGCTCCTACAATCTGCAGTCCACCTTTGCTGCTTTAAGCTTCTATAATCCGGATACAACTCCTTGGATTATCGGTGCTGTAGAGGCTGTGCTCGTAGGCTATTGCCTGCTGGGCGGTGGCAAGCGTGTTATCAAAGCAACCTCTACTCTGGTTCCTTTGATGGGCGTTATCTACATTTCTGTAGCATTTATCCTGACCATTATGCATATCAACCTGGTTCCCGGTGTTGTAGGAAGAATTTTTGCTGAAGCATTTGACTTCACTGCAATTTTCGGTGGCTTTGCCGGCAGCTGCATGATGTTCGGTATCAAACGCGGTCTGTACAGCAACGAAGCAGGTGTTGGTTCTGCACCTAACGCTGCAGCAGCAGCTGACGTTTCTCACCCGGTTAAGCAAGGTCTGGTACAGATGCTGTCCGTATTTATTGATACTCTGCTGATCTGCACCGCTACCGCTTTTATGTGCCTGAGCTCCGGCATCGAACCGACTAAGGAGCTTGCCGGTGCGCCTTATGTACAGGCAGCTCTGGCAGCAAGCATGGGCGATTATGCTAAGCTGTTTATTACTGTATCTATGGTACTGTTTGCTTTCACTACTCTGTTGGGCAATCTGTATTATGTAGATAATGCTTTTGCTTATGTTCTGAAGCATGTTCCGGGCAAAACCTTTACTCTGTGCTACCGCATTCTGGCCTGCGTGCTGATTTTCATCGGTGCCGGCTCCAGCATGGGCACTATGTGGGATCTGGCAGATGTTACCATGGGCTTCATGGCAATCATCAACTTGCCGGTTATCTGCATTTTGGGCGGTCCTGCTCTGCGTGCGCTTGATGATTACACCGAGCAACGCAATGCCGGTAAGAATCCTGAGTTTAAGGCCAGCAAGATCGGTATGACTCAAAAGCTGGATTACTGGCAGGATTAAAAAATGTTTCTCTGAGCTGCTACGAGATTTCGTAGCAGCTCTTTTTGTATTGTGTGTAAAGATAAATTGAATGCAGGATTAGACTCTCCTTGGGGAGAGGTGTCATCGTGTAACGATGACGGAGAGGGGTGACGTAAGAAAATGCCTACTTATACCGGATAAGATTACTTTGCCGTTTCCAATATATGCTTCCAGTCAGTGTTTTAGAAAATTTTTCTTTTCCTACTAGCAGTATTTTCTGAATTAATGTAGAATAAATACATAATAAAGCAATTTTTTGGTCAAGGTTGTTTTATGTCCTTTGCGAAGGAGGGAAAGACGATGATTTATAATTATTATCCTGGCTGCACGCTGTCAACGAAGGCGAAGCAGCTGGATATGGCAGCACGACGCTGTGCTGAGGTGCTGGGCTTTCCGCTGGTGGAGCTGCCGGAATGGCAGTGCTGCGGTGCGGTTTACCCGATGGCGCCTGATGCTATTGCCGAGCGTTTGAGTGCGGTGCGTGCGCTTGTGGCGGCGCGTGAAAACGGCGGCGTTCTGGTGACGCTGTGCAGTGCGTGCTACCATGTCATCAAACGTGTGAACCATGATATGGCAACGAATGCGGAGATTCGCCAAAAGGTGAATAATTATCTGCAATTGAAAGAGCCTTATGCCGGTGAAACACGGGTTTTGCATTACCTGGAGGTTTTGCGTGATGAAATCGGTTGGGAAAAGCTGGCGCAGCTGGTGAGCCATCCTTTGAAGGAACGCAGGGTTGGCGCTTATTATGGCTGTTTGCTGCTTAGACCGGGAGCGGTTTTGGCCCTCGATGACGTAGAGAGTCCAACTGTTATGGAAGCCTTTATTAAAGCGCTGGGTGCGGAGCCTGTTATTTACAGCATGCGCAATGAATGCTGCGGCGGCTATCTGGCGCTGAAGGATAAGGCGCAGTGCGAGCAACTTGTCAGCGAAATTAAAAATAATGCTGCAAGCTGTGGTGCGCAGGAGCTGGTCACTGCCTGCCCGCTGTGTGCGTATAACCTGACGGCCAATGGTGCCGCAGGCAGCCTGCCGACACGCTACTTTACGGAGCTTCTTGCTGAAGCGCTTGGTGTTGCGGAGAGCGAAGGAGGTGCGGAATAATGGCTGTTGATGAAAAGCAATTGACAGAGGATATTCTGCGCCTTGCTGCTACCGACGTGAGCCGCTGTATGCAGTGCGGCCGCTGCAGTGCGAACTGTGAAGCTGCGTCTAAAATGGATTTGCTGCCCCACCGCGTAGTTTGGGATTTAAACAGCGGTTATGCATCCGAGCTGCTGGAGGCTGATGCACCGTGGCAATGTCTGTCCTGCATGGCGTGCGAGGAGCGCTGCCCACGTGGCGTGAGTCCGGCGCGCGTTATGGAGGCGTTGCGCCTGCTGCAGATTCGTCAGCAAGGCAAAAATAAGCTGCCTGCCGAAAGCGTGGAGCATTATCCTAGCGATATGCCGCAGCAGCTTTTGGTTGCAGCCTTTAGAAAATACAATAAATAGGGGGAAGCTACGTGCAAAAGATTGGTGTTTTTGTTTGTTGGTGTGGCAGCAACATCGCCGGCACGGTAGATGTTGCCCAGGTGGTAGAGGCAGTGCGCCAAATTCCTGACGTTGCCTATGCCATCGATTATAAATATATGTGCTCCGAACAAGGCCAGGAGCTGATTCGCAAGGCTGTGACAGATTATAAGCTGGACAGACTTGTTGTCTGCAGTTGCTCGCCGCGTATGCACGAGGCAACCTTCCGCAAATGTGCGGAGGGCGTTGGCATCAATCCCTACATGGTAGAGATTGCCAATATCCGCGAGCAATGCTCCTGGGTGCTGAAGGATAAGGCCGAAGCGACAGCTAAGGCGATTAAATTAGCCAAGGCAGCAATTGCCAAGGTGCGCTTCAACGGAGCGCTGAAGCCCGGCGAAAGCCAGGTAGTGAAGCGCGCACTGGTTATCGGCGGCGGTATTGCCGGTATTCAGACGGCGCTGGATATTGCGGAAGCAGGCTACAAGGTTGATATTGTGGAGAAGGAGCCGACAATCGGCGGCCGTATGGCGCAGCTCGACAAAACCTTCCCGACACTCGACTGCTCCGCCTGCATCCTGACACCGAAGATGGTGGATGCGGCAAATCACGAAAATATTACGCTTTATACCTATAGCGAGGTAGACAGCGTAAGCGGCTTTGTAGGTAATTTTGATGTAACCATCCGCAAAAAGGCACGCAGCGTGAAGGCTGATATGTGCAGCGGCTGCGGCATCTGTACCGAAAAATGTCCGTCCCGCAAAACTCCGAGCGAGTTTGATATGGGCCTGAAGAATCGCGGCGCAATCTATATTCCCTTTGCGCAGGCTATTCCTAAGGTGCCTGTTATCGACCGCGAGGCCTGCATCAAGTTCAAAACAGGCAAGTGCGGTATCTGCTCCAAGGTTTGTCCGGCAGGAGCAATTGATTATACGCAGACTGATGAGCTGATTACGGAAAAATACGGTGCAATTGTATTGGCAACCGGCTTTAAAACGATGCCTCTCGATAAATTCGGCGAATACGGCTATGGGGCCAGCAAGGACGTTATCACCTCGCTTGAGCTGGAGCGTCTGACGAACGCAGCAGGTCCTACCGAAGGACATCTCGTTTGTCCGTCTACCGGTAAGGAGCCGAAGAAGGTTATTATCGTTTCTTGCGTAGGCTCGCGTGATGTGAGCGGTCGCGGCAAGAGCTACTGCAGTAAAATCTGCTGCATGTATAATGCCAAGCATGCGATGTATATCCGCGAAAAATACCCTGATGTGGATGTAACTGTATTTTATATAGATGTACGTACTCCGGGCAAGGGCTTTGACGAGTTCCAACGCCGTGCGGTAGAGGAATACGGCGTGCATTATGTACGCGGTCAGGTAGGCAAGGTTGTGGTTGACGGCGATGGCAAGCTGACGGTTTTTGCCAGCGATTTGAACAGCGGTCGCAAGCTGATGCTGAATCCTGATTTAGTAGTGCTGGCAACGGCTGTACAGCCTTCTCCCGATGCGCGCAAGCTGGCGACGATGCTGACTGCCAGCATTGATAACGATGACTTTTACGTAGAGGCGCATCCGAAGCTACGTCCGGTTGAAAGTCCGACGGCAGGCATTTTCCTCAGCGGCATGTGCCAGGGACCGAAGGATATTCCGGAAACTGTTTCACAGGCCGGTGCAGCGGCTGTTAAGGTGGTCGGCCTGCTGGCGAAGGATAAGCTGCTGACGAACCCCTGCACTGCGCAGTGCGATACAAGCATTTGCAGCGGCTGTCTGGCTTGCACGCATGTTTGCCCCTATGGTGCGATTACCGGCGAGAGCAAGCAGGTTATCACTAAACTGGGCGTACGCGAAACACGCACCGTTGCGGTGGTGAACAATGCGCTGTGCCAGGGCTGCGGTGCCTGCACTGTAGCCTGCCCCTGCGGTGCTATGGATTTGCAGGGCTTTACTAATCAACAAATTCTGGCAGAGGTGGATGCATTATGCTAGAGAAGAAAAATTTTGAACCGAAAATCGTGGCCTTCTGCTGCAACTGGTGCAGCTATGCAGGTGCTGACGGCGCCGGAACGGCCCGCAAGCATTATCCTGCTAATATCAAAATCATCAAGGTTCCCTGCTCCTGCAGAGTGAATCCGCTCTTTATCCTGCGCGCTTTTCAGCGTGGCGCAGACGGTGTAATCATGTGCGGCTGTCACCCCGGTGACTGCCATTATTCTACCGGCAACTATTATGCGCGTCGTCGTATGACGCTGCTGCTCAGTATGCTTGATTATCTGGGTGTGGCCGGTGAACGCTTCCGTGTGGAATGGGTTAGTGCGGCCGAGGGCGCACGCTTTGCACAGGTGATGAACGATTTTGCTGAGCACATTGCGGCATTGGGTGAGAATGTAAAGTTGAGGGATTTGCGATGCAAAAAATAGAAAAGCTGCTGCAGAAGCGTGCAGCTGAGCTGTTGGCAGAGGGCACAGTAGAGCGTGTGCTGGCATGGCAGGCAGGCGAATTCTTTTACGATAACACACCTGCAGCCGTTGATAATGCAAACGAGTGCGACAAGCTCGTTTATAACGAGTTCTGCCCTGCCAATCTCTGCAAATATTTAATCGAAACAAGCCATGCAGGCAAGAAGACTGCTGTTTTCTTAAAGTCCTGTGATACATACGGAGTAAACCAGCTGCTTAAGGATAACCGCATTAAGCGTGAGCTTGTTTACGCCATCGGCACACCCTGCAGCGGTATGCTGGATATCAATAAGATTAAGGCTGCCGGCGCTAAGGGCATCATCAGCGTGAGCGTAGACGGTGACGAGGTTGTTGTCAACACTGCCTATGGCGAAAAGCGTCTGGCAAAGGCTGACGTGCTGCTGAACAAATGCCTGATGTGCAAGGGCGCTGCTTATAAAATTGCGGACGAGGAGCTGGCCGAGCCGTTGCCTGTACCGCAGTTTACCGGTGATAAATTCGCCAAGGTCAAGGAGATTGAAGCGATGAGCCCCGAGGAGCGCTTCTCCTTCTGGCAAAGCGAGCTGTCCAAGTGCATCCGCTGCAATGCCTGCCGCGATATTTGCCCGGCGTGCAGCTGTGAGCAATGCATTTTTGATAAGCCCGATACTCCGGTAGCAGGCAAGGCGTATGCCGACGAGGTTGAAGAGCAGATGTATCATATCATCCGCGCCTTCCACGTTGCAGGTCGCTGCACCGGCTGCGGCGAATGTGCACGCGTTTGTCCGCAGGGAATTCATCTGGAGCTGCTGAACATGAAGTTTATGAAGGATATCAACAGCTTCTTCGGCCAGTATCAGGCCGGTGCGGACAGTGAAACACCTGCACCGCAGGTAAGCTTTAAACAGAATGATCCCGAGGCCAACAGTGCGGTAGAAGGGAGGGAGCAGCATGTATAAGATAGCAAAGGATAATTTTCCAAAGTTATATGCAGCCCTGCAAAATATCGGTACGCTGCTGCTGCCCTGCAAGAACAAGAGCGGTCATGTGGACTTTGCACCGTATCGCGAGGATGCGGAGGTTGTGCTGGATGCGCCGCTGACGAATCGCAGCGCCAAGGACGTTTTCTTTCCGCAGGTAGAAAATCTGCTGACCTTTAAGACGAGCGGCAAGGAGCTGGCTTTAGAGCAAAATATTCCGCCTGCCGGCGTGACTATCGTCATGGGCGTGCGTGCCTGCGATGCGCGCAGCTTTAAGATTTTGGATAAGGTGTTTTTAAAAGCGCCTGTTGATACATATTATAAAACAAGACGCGAGCAATGCGTGCTCATCGGCTTAGGCTGCAGTGCTCCCGAAGAAACTTGCTTCTGCCATGCCTTTGGCATTGACGCTAGCGCTCCGGAGACGGATGTGCAGACCTGGCTGGCAGGCGAGGAGCTTTGCTGGCAGGCTGTGACTGCCAAGGGCGAGGAGCTGACAGCGAAGCTTGTCGAGGGCGGTGTGCTGGCTGAGGCGGAAGCTGCTTCTGCAAAAGCAATCAGCGAACAAAAGGAGCAGACGCAGAAAATTTTGAGCGTACTGCCCTTGCATGATTTCAAGGTGAATGACGAGCTGACGAAGGATGAGTTGAAGGTCTTCCATAGTAAAATTTGGGAACAGCTGGCAGCAGGCTGCCTGTCCTGCTGCACCTGCACCTATGTGTGTCCGACCTGTCATTGCTATGATATCCGCGATTATCAGGAGACAGAAGAGCGCACGCAGCGCTATCGCTGCTGGGATAGCTGCATGGCGAAGGATTTTACGCTGATGGCGCATGGCAGCCCGCGTAAGACGAAGGTGGAGCGCTTCCGCCAGCGTTATATGCATAAGCTGGTATATTTCCCTGAAAACAATGAGGGTGAATATGCTTGCGTCGGTTGCGGACGCTGCCTGCAGAAGTGTCCGGTGCAGCTGAATATCGTCAAGGTTGCCAAGGCCTTGGAAAAAGCGGAGGTGAAGCAGGATGTGTAATTGTCAGGATACCTTGATTCCGCAGATTGGCGTGGTGACGGATATCTGCACGGAAACAGCTGATGTAAAAACCTTCCGCGTGGAGAAAATCGGTGGCGGTAAGCTGTTTGAGCATCTGCCGGGACAATGCGCTATTCTTTCTGTTCCCGGTAAGGGTGAGGCGATTTTTTCCATTACCTCCTCTCCGACGAACGAAAAATATATGGAGTTCAGCATTAAACGCTGCGGCTCGATTACGAACTTTTTGCATTTTGATATTGAACCAGGTCAGCAGATAGCGGTACGCGGCCCTTACGGCAATCATTTCCCTGTTGAGGATAAGTTAAAGGGCAAGGATTTACTGTTTATTGCCGGTGGTATCGGTTTGGCGCCGCTGCGCAGTGTAATCAATTATATGCTGGATAAGCGTGACGATTACGGCAGCATTGATGTTGTTTACGGCGCACGCAGCAAGGAAGATTTTGTGCGTTACGACGAGCTGACGAATGTGTGGCCGGCGCAAAAGGATACGCGCGTGCATCTGACGATTGACCGTGCGCAGGAGGGCTGGACGGGCAATGTCGGTTTTGTGCCTAATTTCCTGAAGGACCTGAAGTTTACGCCGGATAAGACGGTGTTGCTGTGCGGTCCGCCGATTATGATTAAGCTGTGCCTGGCGGCGTTGATTGAGATGGGCTTTGAGAAGAAGCAGGTTTATACGACGCTGGAGCTGCGCATGAAGTGCGGCGTGGGCAAGTGTGGTCGCTGCAATATCGGCAAGAAGTATGTGTGCAAGGATGGGCCGGTGTTTACTTGCTATGAGCTGGACGAGATGCCGGACGAATATTGATTCTTCGCAATTAAATATCGCTTAGCTCAGGAAAAATTTCTTAACGCAAATTTCGTGTGGATTCAAGACGAAGTGCCGCAAAACTCGCGCTATGCTTACATATCTTTCTATATTAGTTTGCTTATCGCTCAAACAGTTGCGACACTTCTGTGAATCCGGACACTTATTTACTAAAATTGCTATGCATGCCCCCTTTAGTCGCTAGCGCGACAGTTCCCCCGAGGGGGAACCAAGAATGTGCTAATGAAGTTTAACGAAAAAGCTATTAGTCTTGCCTGCCCCTTGGGGAAGGTGCCGAGCGTAGCGAGGCGGAAGGGGGCGTCACCATAAATATATCGTTTCTATCAGAAGCAATCCACGATATATTAATGGCTCGTAATGAAACTATTTCGTTTATAGCGGATTTTAGCGTTGTAATTCTGAAATACATTTTTTGGAGAAGAAAATATAAGGAGCAAAAATATGGAAGAAATGGTAACTGTTTACCTGCTGGGCAAAAAGTACAGTGTCCCGGCAACCCTGACCATTATGGATGCCATGGAATATGCAGGCTTTAAGCTGGTGCGCGGCTGCGGCTGTCGCAGCGGCTTTTGCGGAGCCTGCGCAGTAATTTATCGTCTGAAGGGCAGCACTGAGCTGAAGGTTGTGCTTTCCTGCCAGACGAAGGTTGAGGAAGGCATGTGCGTTGGCAAGATTGATTCCTTCCCGATTAACAAGCGCACCTTTAATATCGAAGAGATTAAGGCAAGCGATAATATTGTCGGTCAGCTGTATCCGGAAATCTTCAGCTGCATTGGCTGCAATGCCTGCACGAAGGGCTGTCCGCAGGGCCTGAATGTTATGCAGTATATTGCTTACGCTCAGCGCGGCGAATACGAAAAAGCAGCGCATGCTTCCTTCGACTGCGTTGGCTGCAATATCTGTGCATCCCGCTGCCCGGCGCAAATCAGCCACAGCGCTGTCGGCCTGCTGTGCCGTCGCCTGACCGGCAAATATATTGCGCCGAAGTGCGAGCATCTGGCTAAGCGTGTTGCCGAAATTGAAAACGGCGATTATGTAACGCTGCTCGAAAAGCTGAAAAATATGCCTTTGGACGAAATCAAAGACCTGTATAATAAGCGTGAGATTGAAAAATAAGGAGGTGCGGCAAGGTGAGTGCATTTACTGAAGATATGTTAAAATCTATGGCTAAGGTTGAAGCTACCCGTGCCCAACGTCTGCACGCTTCTATCGAACGCTTTACGGCAGAGGAGAAGGACGAGCTGCTGAAGGAGTTCCATCCGGACTACAGTTCCAAGGGCTTCAAGGTTTTGGAGGTTGGTCCAAACAAGGGCCAGAAGGTGCCGGTAGAATTGGCACAGCTGCTGGAGGGCAAAAGCCGCCTGCAGGATGTAGAGCTTGATCTGGAAAAAGTGGACTATGACGTTGATGTGCTGGTTATCGGTGGCGGCGGCGCTGGTGCTTCCGCTGCGTTGGAAGCGCATAACGGTGGTGCAAACGTCCTCGTAGTTACCAAGCTGCGTATGGGCGATGCCAACACGATGATGGCCGAGGGCGGTATTCAGGCTGCGGATAAGGGCAACGATTCCCCGGCGCAGCATTATCTGGATGCCTTTGGCGGCGGTCACTACAAAAATATTCCCGAGCTGCTGGAAGAACTGGTAACCAACGGACCGTTGGCGATTGACTGGCTGAGCAAGCTGGGCGTTATGTTTGACAAGGAGCAGGACGGCACTATGGTGACGACGCATGGCGGCGGCACAAGCCGTAAGCGTATGCATGCCTGCGCCGATTACACCGGTGCTGAAATCATGCGCGTGCTGCGCGACGAGGTGCAGAACCGCGGTATTCCGGTGCTGGAGTTTGCGCCCGCAGTCGAACTGCTGCTGGACGAGGAGGGCAAAACTGCCGGTGCGGTGCTGTGGGATTTTGATGCGCAGGAGTACAAGGTTGTACGCGCAAAATGCGTAATCATGGCAACCGGCGGTGCAGGACGCTTGCATTATCAGGGCTTCCCGACTTCTAACCATTATGGTGCTACTGCCGACGGTCTTGTTATGGCTTATCGTGCCGGTGCACCGCTGATTTATGCGGATGCAATTCAGTATCATCCGACGGGTGTTGCTTATCCGGCGCAGATTTATGGCGCGCTGGTTACCGAAAAGGTGCGCTCGATTGGTGCGCAGCTGGTAAACAGCGAAGGCGAAATCTTTATGCATCCGTTGGAAACTCGTGATGTGGCGGCTGCGTCCATCATTCGTGAGTGCACTGCCCGCGGCAAGGGCGTGAAGGCGCTCGATGGTGTAGCGCTGTGGCTCGATACGCCGCTGATTGAAATGCTGCACGGCGAAGGCACGATTGCCAAACGCATTCCGGGTATGCTGCGCATGTATGCTAAGTTCGGCATTGACCTGCGTAAGGAACCGATTTTGATCTATCCGACGTTGCATTACCAAAATGGCGGTATTCTTATCGACAAGGATGCGGAAACCAAGCTGCCGGGACTGTTTGTTGCCGGTGAAGCTGTTGGCGGTATTCACGGTACCAATCGTCTGATGGGCAACAGCCTGCTGGATATCATTGTCTTTGGCCGTATTGCGGGTACGAAGGCTGCCGAAGCAGCGAAGGCTGTTAAACTGGGCAAGCTGAGCCTGGAGCATGTACGTCGCTACGCTGAGGAAGAAAAGGCTGCAGGTGTGCAGGGCGAGCTGTCGCCGAAGCTGCTGCCGGTTTATACTCATGGCAGAGATGTAAGGTAAAAGTATTAGATAAATAAAAACATACAACGGCAAACTTCACAGCTTGTTCGTTGTATGTTTTTGTTTTATATGCTAAAATATATTTTAAGACAACCGTGTTGCAGGGTGGCATTGCCGAAATTCTTCGGAATGGAGGTGATGTCTATGGTATATTTCAGTTTTCAGGACTTAATGTCTTTTGGAATTTTTATCGTAGCATTGCTGACGTTCATTTTTCAGAACAGAAAGTAATCTCGGACATAGAAAAACCGCCCCAAAACTTTGCAGGTTTGGCGGGGCGGCTTTCTAGCTAAACACCAACAGGCAACCCACCTTGTGGGCGGTTGTCTTCTTTATTTATAATATAACATGAAGCGGAGTTTTTTTCAAGGAATTACTTGTGAACTTTTGGGGGCGGCGCATTGGTAATGGTGCGCCAGTTTTGGCTATGTGATATAATGAGAAGAAAACGAAAGGAGCATTCTTATGCAAAAACTTTTAGCGTTCTTCCTGGCGATGCTGCTCAGCGTCAGCGTAATTGCCGGCTGCGGCAGTAACAGCCCTAAGACCAATGATAAACAGACAATCCAGACAACAACTGTTAATACAACCAAGAGCAACAATGGCCAGAACACTGCTGCCAACGTCAAGGCCAACAGCGGCAAAATCAAAATCAGCGAAAGTGCTGCCTATACCGACAAGGAGCACGTTGCTGCCTACATCAACGAATATAAGCGCCTGCCGCACAACTATATTACGAAAAACGAGGCCAAAAAGCTGGGCTGGCAGACAAAAGGCACACTCGACAAGGTTGCACCCGGCAAATCCATCGGCGGCGACCGCTACGGCAATTACGAAGGCAAGCTGCCGAAGAAAAACGGCCGTAACTGGAAGGAATGCGACATTGATTATGTGAAGGGTAATCGTAACGCGAAGCGCATAGTCTTTTCCAACGATGGCCTTATTTACTACACCGGCGACCATTACAAGTCCTTCAGCAAGCTTTACGGGAAATAAGGAGATTATCATGAGAACAATCACATTAGATCTTGAGCGCATGACCTCCGTGCCTGCGCTGCATAAATATCTGCGCAGCGCGCTGACATTGCCTGCGCATTACGGTGCCAATTTAGACGCTCTGTACGACTGCCTGACGGAGATTGCCGAGCCTACTCAGATCATTGTGCCTGCCAACGTTACGGATAATGAAAAGCTGGGCTGGTATGGTGAGCAGCTGCTGCAGGTTTTGCAGGACGCAGCGGAGGAAAACGAAAATTTACAGGTAACAGTGAAATAACCATACGAAGGACGGGCCTTGCGCTTCGTCCTTTTTACTTTTATTCGCAGGCGTGTTATAATTTTAGAGTGTAAATTTTTCACAGGGAGATAAGTAAAATGATTTTAAGTGCAGAGGATTTGTCGTACAGCTATGGCGACAGATTATTGTTTGAAAATATTACATTTAACGTAGAAGAAGGCGACAAGTACGGTATTATCGGTGTCAACGGCACCGGTAAAAGTACCTTGCTGCGCATGATTGCCAATCACGAGGCCGGTGACGGCAAGCTGACGATTCCCGGCGGCGTGGTGATGGAATATCTGCCGCAGGATCCGCCGTTTGAGGCAGACGCAACTGTTCTGGAGCAGGTTTTTAAAGGCGATTCGCCGCTGATGGTGCTGTTGCGTGATTACGAAATTGCGGTGGAGCAGTCTGCAGCGGAGCCTGATAACAAAAAGCTGCAAAAGCATTTACTTGATTTGCAGCAGCAGATGGATGATAAATATGCCTGGCAGCTGGAAAGTGAAGCGAAGGCAGTGCTCACGCAGCTGGGTATTACTAATCTGCAGCAGCAGATGGGCGAGCTGAGCGGCGGGCAGCGCAAGCGTGTGGCCTTGGCAGGCGTGCTGGTGCGTCCGTCGGACCTGCTGATTTTGGACGAGCCTACCAACCATATGGATAACGCTACTGTTGCCTGGCTGGAGCAAAAGCTGTTGGCGCGCAAGGGCGCTTTGCTGATGGTAACCCATGACCGTTATTTCTTTGACCGTGTTGTTAACCGCACCCTGGAGATAGATGGTGGCAGGGGTTATGTTTACGTAGGCAACTACAGCCTGTTTTTGCAAAAGCGTGAGGAACGACGCATTGCGGAGGCCTCCGCTGCACAAAAGCTGCGCAATATCTATCGTCGTGAGCTGGCATGGATTAGCCGTGGTGCGGAAGCACGCCGTACTAAAAAGAAGGACCGCGTGGAGCGCTTTGCTCAGATTGAAGCGGAAGTAAAGAACGTCAAGACGGAAGCAAATCTGGAAATGTCCTCCGTCAGCAGTCGTCTTGGCAAAACAATCATCGAGTTGGAAGATATCGGTATGGTGTGGGATGGCAAGGATTATATCAAGGATTTCAGCTATATTTTGCTGCGTAATGACCGCATCGGTATCGTTGGTCCTAATGGTGCCGGCAAATCAACGCTGATGGATATCATCGCCGGTAAGCTGCAGCCTACGAGCGGCGAAATGCGCGTAGGCCAGACTGTGAAGATTGGCTATTTTGCGCAGCACAGCGAGTTCCCCGACAGCAATATGCGTGTGCTGGAATATATCAAGGAAGCGAATAATTATATTGAAACGGCCGACGGTCAGCGCATCAGTGCGGCGCAGATGCTGGAACGCTTCCTCTTCCCGCCGGAGCTGCAATGGGTGCCGGTGTCCAAGCTCAGCGGCGGTGAAAAACGCCGTCTGTATCTGCTGCGTGTGCTGATGACAGCACCGAACGTACTGCTTTTGGACGAACCGACAAATGACCTGGATATCCCGACACTTTCTGTTTTGGAGGATTATCTCGACAGCTTTGCCGGTGCGGTTATCGCCGTGTCCCATGACCGTTACTTCCTCGACCGCTTTGCGCAAAAGATTTTCTCATTGGAGCAGGATGGCAGCATTAAGCCGTATATCGGCGGCTACAGCGATTATGCAGAAGCTCTGCAGGAGGAAAGCGCACAGCAGGCGCAGCCTGCAAAGGCTAAGCCGGTGGCTGCAGCAAAGCCTGCCGAAGAGCCTGCGAAGAAGAAAATGACTTATGGTGAGCGCCTGGAGCTGGAGCGTCTTGACCAGGAGATTGCGCGCAGCGAGGCAGAGCTGAAAATGCTGGGTGCGGAAATCAACCAATGCGGCAGTGACTTCACCCGCTTGGCAGACTTGACGAAGCAGCAGGAGGCTGTGCAGCAAAAGCTGGATGAGATGGTGGATCGTTGGGCTTATCTTTCCGAATTGGCAGAAGCAGAAGGCTGAGCTTGACAAGCAGGCTGCTTATTGTTAAAATAAAATCTGAAAAATTGTTGTGGATTTTTTCTGATTCAATAGTCATCTTTTCGCCACACGACTGTGTTTGCAGCCGTGTGGCTTTTGCTATATTAGGGAAAATGGGAGTAATGATATGCTAAAAATTTTACACAAGGATTATAAGGATAAGGTTAAGCGTCTGCTGAGCGTTATGCTGCCGATTATCGGTACGCAGATTGCGATTATGGGCATGAACTTTTTTGATGCCAGTATGTCCGGTCAGGCAGGCGATGCGGATTTGGCCGGCGCTGCGATTGGCGGTAATATTTGGATGCCGGTGCAGACCTGCTTTGCAGGCATTTTGCTGGCGGCGATGCCTTTGATTGCCAACCTTTTGGGTGCAGGCGAAAAGGAAAAGATTTCTACGGAAGTACGACATGGCATGCTGTTGGCTATAGCCTTTTCAGTGCTGATAATTGTCGGCGGTGTTATCTTTTTGCCGCCGTTTTTGCAGGGCATGGGCCTGGCGCCGGAGGTTTATCACATTGCGCTGTGGTATATGGCTGGCCTGGGCATAGGCGTGCTGCCGTTCTTTCTCATCACGCCGTTGCGCAGCCTTGTCGATACACTGGGCTATACCAAGCTATCGATGAAGATTTACCTGTTGGCGCTGCCTGTCAACGCCTTCCTGAACTATGTGCTGATTTTCGGCAAGCTGGGCTTACCGCGCCTGGGCGGCATTGGCGCCGGCGTAGCAACGGGAATTACCTTTTGGTTGCTTTTGGTGATGTTCGCGGCGGTGGTGACGAAGCTGCAACCGTTCAAGCAGTATGATGTGCTGGGCTTGGTGCGCCCTGTTAAGCAGCTGGTGGCGGAATATCTGCGCATTGGCGTGCCTATGGGCGTGGCTATTTTTATGGAAACAAGCATCTTCGGCGTTGTGGCGCTGTTGATTGCCAAATTTGGCACGGAGGTGATTGCTGCGCATCAGGCGGCACTTAACTTCTCTTCGCTAATTTATATGTTCCCCATGAGCTTCTCACTGGCGCTGACGATCGTGGTGGGCGTTGAATATGGTGCGAAAAACTATCAGGGAGCGCGCGATTACACGGCACTTGGCTTGGATCTGAGCCTTTTTATCGCTATAGTTTATATGGCGCTGGAGCTGGTGGCGCGCGAGTATATTGCGCTCATTTATACAACGAATCCGCATGTTATTGAGCTGGTGAAGGTGTTTATTATCTACGCTATTATGTGGCAGGGAGGCGACGCAATCGCGGCGCCGATACAGGGAATTTTGCGTGGCTACAAAGATGTTAACGCTACATTTTGGTGCAGCATGCTGGCCTATTGGGCAATCTGCCTGCCGGTGGGCCTGCTTTTGGATTACAAGTTCAATAATGGTGCCTTTGCTTATTGGCAGAGCCTGGATATCGGTGTAATCTGCAGTGCTGTTGTTTTGTCGTTACGTCTTGTTTTGCTGCAGCGCAGGATAAAAGAAGATGAAGAGTGACTAAGGAGCGGCGCAAGCTGCTCCTTATTTTGCATTTAAACTGTAGTTGCAGAATAGAACAATGTGTGCGTATAATATTCGTTAGAAAAAATGTCAAAAATTGCATTTTTTTCGTAGGAAAAAGTGCAATAAATTACATTTTTCTTGACGAATGTCTAAAATCAAGTATTATGACTTAAAATTAGAATCCTTCTGAATCATAAGCAGATGCTAAGCGAAAAGTATGGTATAATTAGTTAGATTTGCATAATATGGGGAGATGAAAGCTTTATATGAATTCTTACGCAAGATTTTTTGAAAACCTGCAGCAGGATCTCAAATCATTTATTTATTGGTGCCTGGTTTTTACGGTATTCCGTATAGCGTTTATTGCTATTTATAGCGGACAATTGAATGGAGATTATAGCGATATTCCGATGGCTTTGCTGTTAGGACTGCGCTTAAGCTTAAAGACTGCGGGCATGATAGCTTTGATTGGCTTTGTGTTTGCAACACTGCCGAAGCTTATTTTGAAAAATTGGCCGGCAGATAGGCTGCGTTTTGGCTGGCATGTTGTGGCCTTAGTTTTCTTTGCGGTTTGCTTTATGACGCGCATACCGTATTACAAGATTTTTAATGCAGCCTTTAATATGATGCTGATAAATGGTGCGCATGATGATATTTATGCAATCTTGGTGACTGCGGTTAAAGAGTACCAGTTATTGTGGCGTTTTCCGTTGGCGCTGGTTTTGGGCATTGCTTTGGCATATGGCCTGCGTATATGGTTACACAATTTGCCTGCTAAATCTTTTGTTGAAGTACAGCATAAAAAGCTGGTAATTGCATTGACATTGCCTGTGCTCGCAGTTTTATGTGTATTTGTGCGTTATGGCGGTGCTTTTAACTATGCTCATTCCATCAATTGGGAAAGTGCTGCACGCTTAAAAACCAATCTTTTGAACGAAGCAATTTTGGATGATGGACAGGCCTTATACCGTGTACGTGATATGAAGCGTAAAATTGATAAGGTTACCAATATCAACATTACAGTTGCACAGTTGCGTGAAAAAATTGCTGCAAGCGGTGGCAACACAGCTGCGGATAGCATAGATAAGGCCTTTATGCATACTGTTAAACAGCCTAAGCTGGCTAAGCAGCCACGCAATATTGTCCTTATAGTGGGAGAAAGCTTTGGTAATTGGCCGTTTTTACCTAAGTACAAGGATTTGGGGTTAGTTGATAATATGCTGGCCCTGCAAAATTCTGCTGATGCTGCTCACATTGCTACTATGCTGCCGCATGGCAGCGGAACAATTTCTGCTGTTAATGGTTTGGTAAGCGGTATTCCTGATATGGGCTTATATGAAAACTATCAGGCAAACAGCTTTAATGGCAAGTATGCTACTGGTATTGGCTATATTATGAAGCAGCTTGGTTACAAGACTGTTTTTTGGTATGGTGGCTTTTCCGGATGGCAAAATATTGGCAAGTTTACTAAGGCACAAAGCTTTGATGAATTCCATTGTGCAGATGAGTTCAGTGATAATAGCGGTAATGCCTGGGGCTGTTCGGATGCTGTTTTGTTTAAGCAGATTGAAGCTTATATGAGTAAGGAAAAAGAGCAGGAAAAGGTTTTCCATGTGGTATTAACAACAAGTAATCATCCTCCTTACAGCATTGATGTGGATGGTATGGGCTTCCCAAGAGCAAAGGTTAAGAGCAAGCTGCCTGCAGATATCGCCAATGATGAAAAAACGCTTACCGAGCTTGGTCATATCTGGTATGCAGATAAAACGATGGGTGATTTTGTAAAGCAGGCGCAAAGCATGTACAGTGATACGCTTTTTGTTATTACCGGCGATCATTCGGAGCGCTTCAGCTTTGCTAAGGAACAGGATATACGTACTTTGTCGTCTATACCGTGTATCTTTTATGGTACTGGTGTGCAGCAATCTTGGTTTCATGATAAGTCTGTTGGTGACCACATGCAGTTGGCAGGAACATTGGCTGAAATTGTTGGACCTGCTGGCTTTACTTATGCTGCATTGCAGGCAAATATGTTTGAAAATCAAGACGTGGTGTTTAATCACAGGCTATATGCTGCAGATGGAAAAATTTATACGCAAAGTTCTAATACTGATAAAAAAATCACTGATTACATCAACAGTATGCGCGGAGTAGGTGCTTGGCGTGTGCTTAAGGGTGATGCGGTGAAGTAAAAAGGAAGGCCATAGTCGTAATTTATTGCGGTCTATGGCCTTTTTGTTAACACACATGATAGCAGATATGGTATAATTAAAAAGAGCTTTCAATACAAAAGTCATTAAAACACTTATTAGTTTGTATAAAATTACAAATACGAATGTTTCGAGATATTAATGTTCGTTAATAGAGAGACTTATTGATAATTAACAC
>ERZ1034723.627-NODE-627-length-18164-cov-9.593462_pt1 | contig 18164 bp, 9 predicted proteins | sample MGYA00520637_ERZ1034723 | MGnify/ENA primary metagenome ERZ1034723 (study PRJEB33766, sample SAMN09781719) | gut metagenome | biome: gut microbiome | host: Homo sapiens | place: Madagascar | study: EMG produced TPA metagenomics assembly of the PRJNA485056 data set... | reverse complement strand
TGTTTCTAATCACGATGTTCTTTGTCCTTCCGGACTCGTACCAGAAGTTGGCGTCACCGCTGACACAGATTCCGGCCATCTGTGAGGCGAAATCGCAGTTTTCAACCAGAATGTCACCGTAGGTTGAAAGCAGCAGGCTTCTGGCCCTGTTGTAACGGACGGTGCAGTTTCTGATGGTCACATCCGCCCCACGGGAAAGGTTCTCAAGTGCGATATTCGTCGGGTTCTCGACTCCGGTCAGATCAAAGTCCGTCTCGATAAGATAGGCTTTCCGGTCGGATTTGTCGATAGATTTAATCACTCCGGAACCTATAGGACGGAGGTTGGATTTGTCCACAAAACTGATCTTGTCTCCAGCGTCAGCGAATTGGTTGCCAACCTGCTGGAAATGACCGAAATGCGCCCGTAAAATATTAGTTGACAGCACCGAATCCACAAGCATATATATTCCGTGAATATTGGCGGCATCGTCGAGCATACTCTCGAATTGGCTGTCCTCTATCGTAATCTTTCCGTTGCAGCTGACAAAGTGCGTGGCATCCGCGGAAGTGGTCACCATCCTCGGAGAACCTTCGTGAGCCGCGGTAGAGAAACCTTTCACCGTGATATTCTCTGAATATTCAGCTATCAGTCCCATTCCGCCGCTTCGGTAGATGTGGACATTCTCGATGTTTATATTCCTGGAAGACAACACCGCCATTGCCGGGAAACGTCGGTTCAATCCGGTAGGCCCTTTGTCGTCCCAAACGCTTCCGACCGGAGGCACGTCCCGCGCGCTGAGGCGGGTGAATTCGATGATGTCGTCGCCTATCTCCCGAGCTCCCATCTCGCCAGACCAATAACCGTGGTCGTAAGCACAGGTGTTGTAATACGGCCTGTGGGTCTTCGGGTCAAACAAGATGCTCTCCCCCATCGCATATTCCCAATCATAGCCCCCGAAAAACAGCCTGTCGCCCTCGATCCTGTACTTTGTGTCAGGCAACACCTTGACCGTGAAGCTTCTGGCCACAGGATCGTTATACAGCACCGTTCCCTCGAACGTCCAAGGATAGTCGTAATCCACTGACACTCCTCTAATTGTGACACCGGACGACCCTTTGACAGCAAACGGCACCATACACCCGTGGAACAAAAAGTCCGTCCCCTCCCCCTCAATCGTCACGTTCTTCATATCCTTGATCAAGAAAGCAATCCGCTTGTCCCCGCTGTCATTATTGGACAGCGTAAGGAACTCCTCCGCCCCCTGCTCCGGATAGAACGGGTAAAGCCCCTTCCCGAAACAAATCCTCACATTACCATTCGGATGTGACTTCAGGATTTCAACAACAATCGGAGTGTAATCCTTGACATTCGGATCGAAAGGAATCTCAACTGTTTTCACGGAGCACGCCGTAACCGCAGTACAGATAGCGGCAGCAACAATCACGGAAATCTTACGCACGATATTCATTATCTCATACAATTTTCCGTAAACTTACAAAAAACATTCTGAAGTTCCACATCCGGCCAATGCTAAGGCAGCATATTCCTACAGCAAAAAAAGACGTTACATTCAAAGGAAGGATCCTCGAAATTACTCAATCTGCCATAGCTTATGTAAAGACGCAAATAAAAGAGCGGACTTATCTTGCCTCAAACGCTCTGTTCGTGACAAAACCAGAATATCCGGAATTTTGTTGGACTGAGTTAATTGTGAATGCGGTGGCACACAGGGATTATTCCATCCTCGGAACGGACATACAAATAAAATTGTTCGACGATCATTTCACAGTGGAAAGCCCGGGAATCCTTCCAGGAAGGGTCAGACTGCATAATATGCGGACAACTCATTTCTCACGAAATCCTAAGATTGCCTCATTTATGAAAGAATACGAGTTCATTCGTGAGTTTGGTGAGGGTGTTGACAGAATGTATAGGGAGTTGGAAGAAGGTGGATGGCCAAGTCCTGTTTTCAGGCAGGATGATTTTATGTTCAGAGCTAATCTGATAGCTAATCCATTTATGTCAAATGATCCAAATGATCCAAATGCGATCCAAATTGATTTGAATAGTCAAATACTATTTCTCATAAAGTCAAACCCATCAATTTCTCGAAAGGAATTATCTGATAGACTTAATATTAGCGACCGTAAAACTAGAGAGGTTCTCAAAGGTTTGCAAGAATCCGGAATACTGAAACGTCAAGGAACAACACGAGGTATTTGGATCATATTGAAATAATCAGAAAAGCAGATGAAATTCAACTTCAAGATACAACAGTACCAGACTGATGCTGTGGAGAATACGGTGGCGGTTTTTGCGGGGCAGCCGTGTCAGGACAGATTTATATACCGCAGGGATTTAGGTCAGAAGGACGCTGGGCAGATCACTTATGATGACGACTATGTCGGCTTCAGTAACGCTGACATCGAACTCTCTGACCAAGATATATTTGCGGGCATCCGGAATATTCAGGAATCCAATGATATTCCTCTGTCTAAGGCGCTTTCGAACGGCCTCGGAAGGGTCGGGCTTGACATTGAGATGGAGACCGGGACTGGCAAGACTTATGTCTATATCAAGACGATGTTCGAGCTGAACAAGCGTTACGGCTGGAGCAAGTTCATTGTCGTGGTGCCGAGCATCGCCATCAGAGAGGGTGTGGCCAAGAGTTTCGGGATGCTTGAGGAGCACTTTATGGAGTACTACGGTAAAAAGGCGAGATACTTCATCTACAACAGTTCCAATCTTCAGCAGCTCGATTCCTTTTCAAGTGATGCCGGCATAAATGTGATGATCATCAATACACAGGCATTCGCTTCGTCACTGAAAGAGGGCGCCAAGAACAAGGAGAGCCGTATCATCTATTCTGAAAGGGATGATTTCGGCAGCAGGAAGCCGATTGATGTGATAGCCGCCAACAGACCGATCATCATTATGGACGAGCCTCAGAAAATGGAAGGCACCGCCACACAGGCGGCGTTGAGGAGATTCAGACCACTGTTCGCGCTGTATTACTCCGCAACCCATAAGACCAGCCATAACTGCATCTATGCTCTTGACGCGCTCGATGCCTACAAGCAGAAACTTGTCAAGAAAATCCAAGTGAAAGGCTTTGAGGTGAAGAATCTGAAAGGGACAAGTTCCTACCTGTACCTCGACAGCATCATCCTGTCGAAGAACAAGCCGCCGGTGGCGAAGATTGAACTGGAAGTCAAAGGAGCAGTCGGAATAAGGAAGGAATCCCGAAAATTCGATCTCCACGACAACCTTTATGCGGTGTCAGGGCTTCGCGAATACGAAGGGTTCACCATTTCCGATATCAACGCCTACAATGATTCAGTTTCTTTCTCCAATGGTGTCACTCTCCACAAAGGTGAAGTCTATGGTGACAGCAGTCAGGAGACTATGCAAAGAGTACAGATCCGCGAGACTATAGCCTCACACTTTGAGAAGGAAAAGGAACTGTTCAGCAAAGGAATCAAGACTCTGTCACTCTTCTTCCTTGACGAAGTGGCGAATTACAAAAGCTACAATGAGGCCGGTGAGGAAGTCAAAGGGAAATTCTGGAATATCTTTGAGGAGGAATATACCAACTATCTGAATGAGAACATTTCACTCTTCGATGATTCTTATCAACAGTATCTTAGGCGTTTTGATGTCTCACAGGTGCACAGAGGTTATTTTTCCATTGACAAGAAGACCGGGCACAGCATTGACAGTGAGACAAAGAGAGGCAGTGATATGTCCGATGACATCTCAGCATACGATCTGATCCTTAAGAACAAGGAGAGGCTGTTGAGTTTTGAGGAACCTTGCCGGTTCATATTCTCACACTCCGCGCTCCGTGAAGGATGGGACAATCCGAATGTGTTCCAGATCTGCACACTCCGCCACGCGAACTCGGCAATAGCCAAGAGGCAGGAAGTAGGACGAGGTCTTCGCATCTGCGTGGACCAAAAGGGGAACCGAATGGATCAGCAGGAACTCGGCGAGGATGTTCAAGAGGTTAACAAACTGACCGTCATTGCCAACGAAAGTTACACGGATTTCGTGGACGGACTTCAGAAAGAGACCAAGGAATCGCTTCGTGAAAGGCCGACAAAAGCGGACATCACATTCTTTGAAGGGAAAGTTGTCACCCGTGCTGACGGAGGCAAACAGACTCTTAACGGACAGGATGCGATGATGATTGTCGGATATCTTCTTGGATGCCAGTATATTGATGCGAATAACAACATCACCCGGAAATACAAGGATGATCAGAAAAAAGGAGCCTTTCAACCGATGTTCCCTGCTCTTCAGCCTGTGGAAAAAGAGATACACAAACTGATTCAGTCCATCTACGATGAAAAAGTAGAACTTACGAATATGGTTGAGAATGGTTACGCCGCGAAGACTCCGGACAACGCTCTAAATTCCAATTTCGGCAGGAAAGAGTTTCAGAAACTTTGGAAACTGATCAACCATAAGTACGTCTATACCGTTCACTATGACAGTAAGGAACTTATTGATCACGCCATACGCTCAATTGACTCAAATCTGTTCGTCTCGGAGCTAAAGTACGTGATGACCATTGGAAATCAAAAGGACGTGGACAGTTTCGGTGGAGAACAGACCACGACAAAAAGCATAACGACCGTCAGCACATCAACCGTTCCATACGATCTTGTCGGTGAAATCGCAAAGAGAAGCACACTGACCAGAAAGACCGCCGTGGCGATTCTCCGTGGTATCAGTCCAAAGAAACTGTCATTGTTCCGGAACAATCCGGAAGAGTTCATCACCAAGGTCAGCAAGTTGATAAAGGAGGAGAAGGCGACAATCATTGTGGAGCATATCCAGTATGATAAACTTGAGGAGACCTACGACAGTGACATATTCACAAAAGAGAAACGCAGTCAGGACGTAGGCAAGGCATACAGGGCGGCAAAGAGCATTCAAGACTATGTCTTCACTGACGGCATCGCTGACGACAACAATGAGAAAAAGTTCGCAAGATCACTTGACCAGGCCACTGAGGTCTGCGTTTATGCGAAACTGCCACGCGGCTTCCAGATACCGACTCCTGTCGGAAATTACTCACCGGATTGGGCGATAGCGTTCAACGAGGGGACAGTGAAGCACGTTTTCTTCATCGCTGAGACCAAAGGGGATATGAGTTCTATGGAACTCAGGCCTATCGAGAAGGCAAAGATAGACTGCGCCCGGGCTCTCTTCAACAACTTGAGCGGCGCTGATGTCAGATACGATTGTGTTGATAGTTACGAGAAGCTTCTCTCTGTGATGCAGAAATAGTGGTGGAAAGCTACCCTATACGCTGGGCAATGAAAAGACCTGCGACGGCAATGGCAAGGCCGAGGATGCCGAACAAGAGCATTTCCCAGCAGGGCCAGACTAGGGATAGTGAATAGGCGGTGTATGCGATGAGGGGGATGGAGATGATGCTGGTCACGAGTCCGGGGACATAGCCTTTGAGGGTTACAGCGCGCACGATGTTGATCAGGGTGCACACTGAATATGCCATAAAGATTGTCGCCCAGATGCGTTCGGTCCATAAGCCGCCTACGAACAATGCGGCGGTTGAGAGGAGAACAGCAAGGAAACAGGCTCCGGCGGCTATGAGGAATGAATTCATATTCATTCCGGAAAGCCGGAAGAGGACATTCAATAAATTTGGGTGTTCATTCATCAAGGACACCCAATGCCGCCCTGCCCATCGCTTGGCGGTGAACAGCACCTCAAGGGTATGGCAAAGGGAAACAGCAAGGATCGGGAGAACTATAAAGAGAACTGAAAGTGCGCTCATATTCGTTGTTTGTTACATTTCAGCAATATAGAGGCTCAACCAGATTTCTATGGCTGAGTCCATAGGCGTGATTCACTTCAAGATGGTTTGTCATTTGAACAGCAGCGGGACAAACCGGCTGAGGTAGATGCGCCAGTTGCGCCAGATGTGGCCGCCGGAGGATTCCACGTAGGTATATTCATAACCGGCGTCATCAAGTTTCTTGCGGAAGTCGGAGTTGGCCTGATAGAGGAAGTCATCCTTCCCGATGCCGATCCAGAAAAGTGATGGTTTGGTGGCGAAAAGCCTCGCCAATTTGCCGTCAAAGTCCTCATAAACAGGAGATTCCTTTTCCGGGAATATGGCGGCGGAAAACAAGCCTATGTACGAGAATGTTCCAGGATATTCTTTAGAGATGTGGAGGGAATGGAATCCTCCCATAGACAGGCCGGTTATCGCACGCGCCTCCTTTTTGCGGATTGTACGATAGTGAGAGTCAACATATTCAATGATTTCAGGGAAAGAGGTTTCGTAGGTGCCGTCCATTGTCTTCGGGAGGTTAAACTGCGGCTGGACGAGGCCGTTGGAGGTCTCGCCGGGAGCGGCCTCCTGCGAGGCGTTGCCGTTCGGCATCACCACGATCATCGGCTTCGCCTTGCCTTGCGCGATGAGGTTGTCAAGGATTTGGGAGGCGCGGCCGAGCTCCATCCACGCCTGTTCGTCCCCGCCCATTCCGTGCAAAAGGTAAAGCACAGGGTATCTGGCCTTTCCGTTGTTTTCATAACCTGCCGGAGTGTAGACCGTCATCCTGCGCCTCATTCCAAGCGAAGGGCTGTCATACCAGACCTTCGACACCGTCCCGTGCGGCACGTCACTGACTTTGTAAAGGTCAGCCTGTCCGCCGCCGACAATGAATATGCTCGTGACCGTGGCCACATCCCTTATCTGATAGACATTCGACGGGTCGTTCATACGCTGGCCGTTCACTATGAAAGAGTAGCTGTAAAGCTCCGGCTCAAGAGGGGCGCTGGTATATTCCCAGACACCGTTCTGATTCTGTGTCAGTTCAGCGATGCCCGGAACCTCGAACTCGCCGTTCGGAGTGCTGATTTTCTGTGGCGGAAGGAAGTCGCCGGTCACCTGAACCCTAATGACATTCGGGCCGGAGTACCTGAAAGTCACCGTGTTGTCATCATTGATTTGAGGGGACACCACCTGCGCCCCGCTCCAAAGAGCCTGCTGTGCGGAAGCGTCAATAGCTATGGATGACAGCATTCCTATTGCAATCAGACAAAACAATAACTGAATATTCCGTTTCATACCTGCTAAGAATTTTCTTTACCTCCGCAAGATAATGAATATATTCCAAAATATTGCTGATTTATCGGCAAGACTGAATGCTCCCGTGTGCCGAACAGGTCTATGCGCCCGAAAGGACATCGTTTCTGAAAAAAGACTATATTTGTAGGCGGAGAATTAAAAGTATGACATTCAAAACCACATTCAAGAACCTATGCCGGAAAGCGGCAGGTACTTTCAAGAGATTCCCGGTCTCGGCTTGCTTTATGGGAGCGGCGGCAATTCTGGCGGTCGTGTTGGTCCATTCGGAAGACAAAATCGAAGGGAAAGACTCTTTCTTCCTGATGTTCTGGACGATAACCGCAGGTCTTCTGAATCTGGCGGTCAAACTTGCGCTCACGGATTGGAGAAAGGGCGAGGAACACCCCGTCAAACCGCTTTGGGCTCTTGCCATCAATGTTCTATGGCTCGGAATATGCCTCACGTTCCGTCAGAACTGGCCGTTGGACCCGGGTTGGACCAATGCCGCGGCCACCCTTGTGTGGATCATCGTTTCCGGAATATTCATCGCCCCGGTCAAGCAAAAATCCGACAATGACACGGGGCTTTGGAACCATATCATCGACTGCTCGGCCGCGACCGCGACCGCTTTTGTGGTCGGACTGCTTTTTGCCGGAGGACTGGATCTGCTCGTTCTTGCGTTCAATATGCTCTTCGGGCTTGAGATCGGATGGAAAGCGTTCGCAGACATTTTCTGGGTAAGTATGATATTCATCGCGCCAATGGTGTTTATGCAGTTGATTCCAACCAAGGGGAGGTATGACACCGATCGTCCCGGAAAGACGGGTCTCGGCCTTATCAACTACCTGCTGTTTCCTCTTTTAGGAGCTTACGTCCTGACGCTCTACGCCTATGCCGTGAAGATCCTTTTTGAATGGAATCTGCCTCGCGGATGGGTCTCAACGCTTGTGACAGTGTCTATGCTCTGCCTGGTGCTGATGATATTCCTGATCTATCCGGTGCAATTCCGCAAGGCGGAGAACAGATGGAGATTCGACCGCAAGGCCCTCAGGCTGTCGCCGGCCATATTCCTTCCTCTTCTTATGCTGATGACTGTGGGAATTGTCAAAAGGATCACTGATTATGGGATCACCGCACCGCGTCTCTACCTCGCCCTATTCAACGTCTGGTGTTACGCGGTCTGCATAGGTCTGACGGTCAGCAAGTCCAAAAGATTCCGGTGGATTCCGCTGTCCTTTCTCGCGCTTGCGGCTCTTTCGTCCGTCGGACCACAGAATTTCGCCGCTATGTCCCGAAGGAGTCTCGTCAGCGATGTGAAGAAAGCGCTGACCTCTCACTCCCCCGACATCAGGTTTCCTTTGGACTCGGCAAGATATTCAGAGATAATGGAATCAGGAGATTCCGCGACTGTGGTTGGGATAGACCGGAAGATGGAATATCTCTACACAATATACCCGGAGAAGGTCGTGCGTGAGATAGTGGACACGACCGTCGGATTCTGGAACTTTGGTCTTTGGGCGGAGAAGAGACAGGTGGACACGGTCGCGGTGGATGCTGACGGCTTCCGCTGGATTGAGATCAACGCCAGGGGGGCTGTTATTCCTGAGGGGTTCACACGTTTTGAAAGCATCAACTTCAACGGTTCTGTGCCATTGGCCGACACTGTCTTTGTGACGGTCTCAGCGGATTCTGTAATGCTGGCGATTCCGATGAGTGAGATTGACAAGGCTGATAAAGAGAACGGCAGCAAGCCATTGTACTTCTACGGAGACGGCGGAGTGTTCTTTACCAACAACATTTCAATCGACAACGACGGTGGAAATGCGAGGAGCATCCACCTCAACGGAATAATATTCCTGAAATAAAGACACCAATTATATCTGATTTAAGAATATGAGAGACTACATCATTGCCCTGGATCAGGGTACAAGCTCATCCAGAGCGATTGTTTTCAACAGGAACGGCGAGGCCAAGGCCGTGCGCCAGAAGGAGTTCACACAATATTTCCCGAAACCGGGAATGGTCGAGCATAACCCGATGGAGATCTGGGCGACCGAATATGCGATGATGACGGAGGCGGTCACTTCGCTTGGACTTGGCGGAGCGGACATCGCGGCGATCGGGATAACCAACCAGCGCGAGACCACCATTGTCTGGGACGCCGAGACCGGCAAGCCGATCTACAATGCCATCGTCTGGCAGGACAGGAGAACCTCGGATTTCTGTGATTCCCTCAAGGCGGCCGGGATGACGGAGCTGATCCGCAAGAAGACCGGGCTGATCATCGACGCCTATTTCTCAGGGACTAAGATCCGTTGGATTCTGGACAATGTGCAGGGTGCAAGGGAGCGCGCCGAGCAAGGGAGACTGCGCTTCGGAACTGTGGACAGCTGGCTCGTGTGGAATCTTACAGGAGGCCACGAGCACGTCACAGATGTCAGCAACGCTTCACGCACGATGCTGTTCAACATCAACACCCTTCAGTGGGATGAGGAACTTTTTGACATTCTTGACATTCCGATGTCGATGATGCCTCAGGTGAAGTCTTCCTCAGAGATTTACGGCCAGACAAACCTGCTTGGCGGAGAAGTGCCTGTGGCCGGCATCGCAGGTGATCAGCAGGCCGCTCTGTTCGGCCAGATGTGTACAGAGCCGGGCTCCGTTAAAAACACTTACGGGACGGGATGCTTCCTTCTGATGAACACAGGAGAGAAGCCGATAATGTCGCATAACAATCTCTTGGCCACCATAGCCTGGAAGATAGGAGACAAGGTCAACTACGCTTTGGAGGGATCGATCTTCGTGGCCGGATCCGTGGTTCAGTGGCTTCGGGACGGCCTTGGGATAATCAAGAGTTCCTCAGAGATCGAGGCCTTGGCCGCATCCGTGTCCGACAACGGTGGTGTTTATATGGTTCCGGCGCTCACCGGACTTGGAGCCCCGTACTGGGACCAGTACGCCAAAGGCAGCATCCTCGGCATTTCCCGTGGAACAACGGCGGCACACATCGCCCGGGCCGCACTCGAAGGCATAGCCTTCCAGACAATGGACATAGTCGCGGCGATGGAGAAGGATTCCGGAATACGTCTTGGCGAGCTCAAGGTTGACGGAGGGGCCTCAAGAAACAATCTTATGATGCAGTTCCAGTCCGACATACTTGGAGCGAAAGTCATCAGACCGAAGGTCACCGAAACCACTGCCCTTGGAGCCGCCTATCTCGCCGGGCTTGCCGTCGGCTTCTGGGAAAGCGTTGACGAAGTAAAAAAACAATGGCGGTCAGACCGTATCTTCACTCCGGAGATGGATGAGACATCAGTCAAAGCCGCCAAGACCGGATGGGCCGACGCCATCAGCAGAACATTGACCAAGAAGTTGTTTTGATTTGTTTGAAATGTTCTTTGAGGTGAAAAAACTTCAAACAAACAAATCAAAACAGCTTCTAAGAAATAATTAGACTTACGAATATGAATCCATTTTTGGCCGAATTTCTCGGCACTCTTGTCCTCATCCTTCTGGGTGACGGTGTGTGCGCCTGCACAAGTCTTGAAAAATCAAAGGGGAAAGGAGCTGGCTGGACGGTTGTCACAATGGCCTGGGGCTTTGCCGTGATGTGCGGTGTGTTCATCGCGGGGCCATATTCAGGAGCCCACCTCAACCCAGCCGTCTCGATCGGTCTCGCGGCCGCCGGCACTTTCTCCTGGGCCTTGGTTCCGGGCTACATACTCGCCCAGATGCTTGGCGGCTTCTTCGGTGCCAGCCTCGTGTGGGCCTTTTACAAGGACCACTATGACGCGACCGAGGATCCTGACACAAAACTCGGGACGTTCTGCACAATGCCGGCGATCTCCAACCCAGGCAGGAATTTCTTCTGTGAGTTCGTAGGGACCTGGCTTCTGGTGCTCTGCATCCTGATGTTCTCCGCCCCAGGCAACTCGGCTGACATCGGTCTCGGCACAATCGGTGCCTTCCCTGTCACAATGCTGATTATGGCCATCGGAATGTCACTCGGAGGAGCCACTGGCTACGCTATCAATCCTGCCAGAGACCTTGCCCCTCGAATCGCGCACGCCCTGCTCCCGTTCAAGAGTCCGAAACGAGACAGCGGTTGGTCCTACAGCTGGATCCCGGTCCTCGGCCCAATTGCCGGTGCCGCCTTCGCCGCACTCACATTCGCACTGATTTTTTAAGTGTGACCAAAAACAAAGCTGGCTGCCTGAGACTGATTCAAGCGGCCCGTTTTGTTTTATAACTTTCCAAGAAGCAGATCCGGAAGAATGAGCATAATCTCACGACGGACAGGCTCCAGATGCCCCTCAACCTGATCCTCATAACGCCAGAATACCTGGAACCGGACCTTGGCCTCAACCGGTGAATATCCTTTTGAAGCCATTTTGGCAAGCTTTTCCCGGAACGAGGCCGAGAATTTAAGGATCTTCTTTCGGTAGCCTCCAACCTCGGCGGACAGGTAGTATCCATCAAGCTCAAGCCTGGTTCCCGAATGCAAATTCCAAAGCAGATTTTGGTTGCCTTTGAACACATCCAGCACGACATCACGATGGGAAAGCTGCATCAAAACCTCCTCCGGAGCACCATAGACCGACTCATCTCCAACCATCACGGAGCGGGACACTTCATCTGTGAATATATCCGTGTTCTCAAAATGCACCGATAGGTTGTTCTTCGCCCTGGTCATTCCGACATAGACCATCCGGCGTTCCTTGTCGGTGATCTCCCGAAGCCCCTTCAACGAGATGTACACATTGTCATATTCACAGCCTTTGGCTTTATGAATGGTTGAGACCACGATCTCCGAGTCCTTGGACTTCGTGAAATCCTCAAGTTGGGATTCAAGCAGAAAGTTCTCAAAATCAGAGACATACTTACGGGTTGGATATTCCTCATTGAAAGCGGCCAGACAGTTCTCAAGCAAATCAAGGCATCCGCTGTCACTGAAACGGTTCCGGACAAAATCACTTGCCTCAGCCCACATTGCGTCATCAAGGCAAGCGGAGTCATATTTCCTGACAGCGTCAAGAAAACTTCTGAATTCGGCAAGATCGGACAATTGGAATCCATCTCGGGATTGGATCAGCCGGGCTTTCGGCCGGACTTGTTAAGCAAAGCCGATATCACCAAGGCATCGTCATTCGTGGCGGTAAGAATGCAGATGGTACCGGGATTATTGCCAGAAACGATCTCATTAACAATGGCCTGTTCATAGTCGGGAGTGGAATGACGGACCAAACGGATATTCCCTGGATCAATTCTCTCACCTACGATCGGATCGGACTTCAAACGTCCGGATATTCCTTTAACGTAGGAGTTCGCCAGAGAGATGACCGTCTGGGAGCTTCTGAAATTCTCCAGCATATTATAGACAGACGCTCCATATTCAGTGATCAGGGATTTCATATTCCCGGAGTCAGAGCCACGGAATTCGTAGATGTTCTGGTCATCGTCACCGACCGCTATGACCCTCATATCCTCATTGCAACGGATAAGTTCCTTGACCAGAGCGAATTCTTGCTCACCAAGGTCCTGTGCCTCGTCGATGACAAGGATTGACTTGGTTATCCGGCTCCTTTCAACCCTGCCTGAACGAATCTCCACGACAGCGTCGGCGACAATATGTTCGGAACCCTCGACCGTTCCCTTCCTGCCAAGAATGTCAAATGAATATGAATGGAAAGTCTTGATCTCGACATATTCGGCGGCGTTGCCGATCAGAGCCTTGAGCCGCTTCTTGAACTCCGTAGCCGCGGCCCTTGAGAATGTCAGCATCAGAAGCTGCTCGGACTTGACATCCTCCAGAAGGATCAAAGAGGCCAGCTTGCGCACGAGGATGTAGGTCTTGCCGCTTCCAGGTCCGGCCGGAACCACGATGAATCTTGATTCGCTGTCATTGATTATGTCTGACTGTGTCCCGGTCAGACTTCCGAACAGCTCTTCGTACTTTTTCTCGCTGATGTTCCTGTCGATTCTTTTCGCCTCCTTCGAATCGAAATATTTCTTTATGAAAGCCTTGAAATCCAGCACAAAATAGTCGTGGACATATTCCATAGCCCGATTTTTGTCGGACACCATCATATTCGCATATTTTCCGATGATGTGGATCTGCTGGATCCGCTGCTTGTAGAAGTCGTCCAGATTGTGGTAATCGTCCTTTTTGTAGCGGCATTTGCTGTCTTTGAGCCGTTCGATCTGCAACTTGTTGTACAAGACCATAAAGCCGCCTTCCAGATTCAGGATTCCGGTCTTCGCGAGGAACAGGAGCGCCTCTTCGGCCATTCCGACATCCACCTTTTCCGGGAAAAGAGCGCTGTCGTTGTAGTCACCGACAAGTCCTGCCAACGAGAAGCCGACCTTGACCTCGCCGTCTTCCTCTTTATCATTATCCTTGAAACGATAGACGATGAACGAAGCGATTGAGTTCCTGACAGCGATCTGCTTTTCCAGATCCGAGGCCGAAACCTTAGCCGCTATCTGAATATAATCGTCCGTGACCGGGCGCTTTTCGATGTAGTGCCTTATCGTCCAGAAAAACAGGATTGTACGGATGTCCTTCACGGAGGACCTTGCGATTCCGGAAGCGATCGCTTTCTCGTTTATCTCCTTCAGACTGAATTTCGTGCACTCGCCGATGACTGTCTCGACGAGGAATTTCTCCAGTTGGATGTAATATTTGAATTTCCTGAGCTGTCCAAGCCGGAGGTAGGCCGTCATATCGTCGTCCTTGGCAAGGATTCCGGCCACACGCATTCTCTCCACGATACTGATCACCTTGCGGGTCTCGATGCCGAGCATATCCGAAAGATAGTCAACACGGGACTCCGCCTCGGCGGTCCCGGCGCGGGAACGGCTGCGCTCCGAGATCAATGACTTGATGATTCTTCTGGCGTCCAGTTTGTCATCCTCAGTGAAATCCGGGCATCGTTCTATCCGCTCCGAAGCCTCGTCCATATTCCTCGGGACAATGCTTGTCGCGAATATTCTCGGGCTGTTCATCCCGCGTCTCAGATAACCGGCGGTCTCCAGGGCGGCAATCGCGCTTTTCACCTTGGTCTCAACGTCCCGGATTTCCTCCCAACCTGCCTTGCGGGCTATCTCCAAAGCGGAGATGTGGATGCAGTCGTGCTTTGCCGTAAGTTTCTTGATAGCACTCCAGACTTGGTTTATCTCGCTCAAAGTGAGTTTAGTCTGGTTAAGGAGGATGAAGTGTTTGTTAAGGTCGTCGTCATTATAAAGGACGTAGCATTCCGCCTGCGAGTTGACATCACGCCCCGCCCTTCCCGCTTCCTGAATATAATTCTCCAGCGAATCCGAAATCTCGTAGTGGACAACCAGACCGACATCGCTCTTGTCCACTCCCATCCCGAACGCGGATGTGGCCACGATTATCCTGACCTTGCCGCTCATAAAATCATCCTGGGCCTTGACCTTTGTGTTGACCTCCATCTGACCGTGGAAGGCCTTTGCGTCGAACCCGTCCTTGCTGAGCCTTTCAGCGATTTTCTCCGCGGCTTTGGTCCTTGTCACATAAACGATGGCCGGACATTTCGTGCCGTCGAGCAAATTCCTTAAAGTCTGGTATTTATCCTCATCGGAAGCTCTGAACAAGACTGTGTAGCGCAGGTTGGTGCGGGCGACATCGGTCGTGAAACGCTTCAAGGTTATCCCAAGCCGGTCCCGGAAATAATCACAGATGTCGCTGATTACCTTCGGTTTAGCGGTCGCGGTAAAGCAGGAGACAGGAATCGGAACGTCAATGCCTTTACTCTCCTGAAGATGCTTGATGAAATCCCCTATGAACATATATTCAATACGGAAGTCCTGCCCCCAGGCGGAGAAGCAATGCGCCTCGTCAATCACGATCCTGACCACGGTCCTGGACATCATGACCTTCTCGATGGTTTTGGAGCGGAGTTGCTCCGGTGCGATGCAAAGCAGCGACGCCTCGCCGGACTCGACCCTCTCCAAAGCGTTGCGACGTTCAATAGGAGACAGCAAACCATTGATATAGACGGCTTCAGAGACCCCTTTCTTTTCCAGATTCTCCACCTGATCCTTCATCAAGGATTGGAGTGGCGAGATCACAACAGTCAGTCCCCTGACGGCCTCTCCCGCCATCAAGGCCGGCAGCTGGAATGTCAGCGACTTTCCTCCTCCGGTCGGGAATATGGCCAGCAACGACTCACCTGCAATGGCTGATTTTGCCGCATTCTCCTGCAGCGGCTCCCCACCGAAAGTCCTGAAACGGTCATAGCCGAACCATTTTTTCAATGAATATTCCGCATTCAGTCTTTGCGAGCAATATGTGCATCGGGGATCACCACAATTCACAGCCCTTAGGCCTCTTATCACATTCTCCACGCCCGGATAGTTTCGCAGAATCCAGGCCGGAGTTATGGAATTCCTGTCATCCGTGCTTATCAAGGCAGCGGCGTAAGCGCACTCCACCTTGTGCTCCTTAACAAAAGACTCGACGTTGGAATGTTCGCAAATCTTGCCTTTCAACAGGTCTCTTAGCAACTCAGCCGTGGATTTCCGGAAGAAAAACGGCCGCCTTGAAGGGACATATTCAATGCTTTTGAAGAATCCTGTGAAGTGACTGTCCTCGCTCAACAAATCATAGTACAGCTGCTGGAAACTCTTGTCCAAGGCATTGAACGCTCTTACCTCATCCTCATAGAGAGATTGGGCCTTCAGGCTGTCATTCAGCGGGTTATTAAGCTCTTCCGAAAGGATTTTATCGTCCTTGAGAAGTTTATGGTAAGGCTTCAGAGGGAAAAGCAGCGGCGATAGGTATAGGGTGTCGATAAGGACATATTCCTTCCTAAGGAATGGTTTCAGGTACTTGAAGTCGTGCTCGATGATGTTATGTCCGCAAAGACAGTCGCAGTCAGAGATAAAGTCCACAAACTCCGGAATCCTCGCGGAATGAAACCCCTGCCCGGCTTTCACTCCCCCGATGTCCAGAATCTTTCCTCGGCCGTCAACTTCCAGGTCAATGAAGGCTGTTTTCATCATAATGAATATCCCGATTGCTTCAACTCGTTGATTATCGGTACAAAAATAACATTATTTCGCCAAACCATACTAAGAAGCTGTTTTGATTTGTTTGAAATGTACTTTGAGGTGAAAACTCGTCCTTTTGCCTCGCCATTCACGACATCGCTTCCGTGAAGAGATTATGTCTCACGTCCGGTAACACTTTCGGCCTATTTTGCTTCCCAAGAGTGCATCCTGCACTCTTGGGAAACGTTTACCCCACTTATCGCCTCCCCAGGGTGTTGTTGGGCACCCATCGGTGACATTATTTCCTTTTTTCGTTTCTGAAAGGCCTTCGTCATCCGCACGGAAACCTGCGCCGTACTCTCGGGAAGCTTATCCGCTTCTTCCCGTTCACAGAGAGTGTCCGGTTTCTCTTTTGAGCAACACCCACTCACATTTTTTTCGCCTAAGAACTGACGGATGGGAGGTTTGTTATTATTCATTGATACTCGTGGCGGTAGTGTTCCATCGAGTGTGTACGAAGACTGTCTCACGGAATATTACATTGATTTATCCAATCCCTTTTCGTGCAGCCATTTCGATTCTCTCTTGGGGAATGGGCAGAAGGTGTCAGACAACAAACCTCCGACTCTTTTCCTTTGTGGGGGGCAGGAGAGGTCAGACGGAGAGTTCAAGCCAGCGGGTTTCCTTGGTGTCAAGTTCAGAGGAGACCTCGGCGAAGCGGGTGGTGACCTTCTGGAGCTCGACGGGATCGGTGAGGCCGCCGTTCATCTTGGACTCAAGGTCGGACTTCTCGGCGGTAAGTGACTCGATGTCTTTCTCAAGTTGCTCAAGCTCACGCTGTTCCTTGTAGCTTAGCTTGCGAGGGGCATCTAGACGGGAAGGCTTGGATGAAGCTGTGGCGTCAAGTGGAGACGAAGCAGAAAGTTGGCCGGTAACGGAAGCGGACTTGGAGGCACGTTCTTCCTCACGAGCCTTGGCGCGTTTCTCGGCCTCGTAGTCCTTGATGAAATCACGGTACTGGCTGTAGCTGCCGATGAAGTCCTTGACCTCACCGTCACCGCAGAACACGAACAGATGGTCCACCAAACGGTCAAGGAAATGACGGTCGTGGGAAACAAGGATCAAAGTGCCCTTAAACTCCTTCAGGTACTCTTCAAGAATATTAATGGTCACGATGTCCAGATCGTTCGTCGGTTCGTCCATTATCAGCAGGTTCGGCTGCCTCATCAGGATGGTCAACAGGTAGAGACGGCGTTTCTCTCCTCCGGAAAGTTTGCTGATGCGGTTGTTCAGCATATCGTGCGGGAAGAGGAACTGGCTCAACAGATGAGTGTCATTCACTGTCTCCAGAACAGTCTGGTTCTCATCGAATTGCATTCCGCTCTGGCGATAGTAGCCGATCTTCAACGACTCTCCCCTTTCGATCACACCTGTCATCGTGCCTGGATCGGACGAATCTATATTCCCGATCAGAAGATTGATGAAAGTGGTTTTTCCGACCCCATTCTTTCCAACTATTCCGACTTTCTCGTAACGCTGGAAATTGTATGTGAAATGGCTCAGGTAGCAGTCTCCGCCATAGTAGAAACTGACATCCTTGCAGTTGATGATCTTTGTTCCAAGCCTTGATGCCGGTCCCATCTCACCAAGGCTCACGCTGTTGGTCTTGTAAACCTGCTCGGCCCTGTCCTTCAGTTCGTAGAAAGCGTTCTTGCGGTACTTGGCCTTTCCGGTCCTGGCGCACGGACTGGCGTGCATCCATTCCAGTTCCCTACGCAGAAGATTCTTGATCCTATCTGTCTCGGCGTTGTAGTTCTCGATGCGTTCCTGCCTCTTTTCCAGGTAGTTCTGATAGTTGCCTTTATAAATATAAACGGCCCCGTGATCCATCTCCATCACGGTGTTCGCCACGGAATCCAGAAAATAACGGTCGTGGGTCACCATCAGAAGGGTGCAGCGGGCGTGGGACAGATAGTTCTCCAGAAACTCGATGCCGTCTATATCCAGATGGTTCGTCGGCTCGTCCATCACGAAAAAGTCCGCCTCGCTGGCAAGCATCACG
>ERZ1034723.619-NODE-619-length-18434-cov-11.086294_pt1 | contig 18434 bp, 19 predicted proteins | sample MGYA00520637_ERZ1034723 | MGnify/ENA primary metagenome ERZ1034723 (study PRJEB33766, sample SAMN09781719) | gut metagenome | biome: gut microbiome | host: Homo sapiens | place: Madagascar | study: EMG produced TPA metagenomics assembly of the PRJNA485056 data... | reverse complement strand
CCGAACACCAGATCCACATAGGGGTAGCTCTTGCGCAGCTTTTCCACAACGTGCTGTTGGTTAGCCATACAGCCGCACAGGCCGATGATGAGGCCGGGCTTTTTTTCCTTGAGCCCCTTCAGCGCGCCCACGTTGCCGAACACCCGCTGCTCGGCGTGCTCACGCACAGCGCAGGTGTTGAACAGGATCAGGTCGGCATCCTCCGGCTTATCGCACAGGCCGTAGCCGATATCTACCAGCACGCCTTTAATGTGCTCGCCATCGTTGACGTTCTGCTGACACCCGTAGCTGTGCACAAAGGCCAGCGGCGGGGTGTCGTAGGTCTGCCGCACCAGCTCGGCGGCAACGGCATTATGTTCAAAGTTAATGTATTTCAAAAAAACCATCCTTCTCCGCCGGGCAGGGTAGCCCCATGCGGCGAAACTCTATTTTCTGCTATTTTATAAAAGACACTCTTTAGTATACCCTGTTTGGCCGCTGCGGGCAAGAGGAAACACGCAAATTTTATGCCTGTTTGACCGTTGCCGCCTCTGCATCCTGCTTGCGGCAGCACTCTTCGCACACGCCCAGCAGCACCACGGCGCAGTCCTGCACCCTGCCCTTCTGGTTTTTGACCAGTTCCATCACCTGTTTTCCGTCCACATCTGCATCGGTCACGCCGCCGCAGACGGTGCAGTACAGGTGGCTGTGCCACGGCAGGGTGTGGTCAAAGCGGTCTGCCTTGCCGGGGATGGATACCCGGCGCACCCGCCCAGCCTCCACCAGACTGTTCAGGTTGCGGTATACAGTGCCAAGGCTCAGGTTCGGGCACTCCTGTGCGGCTTTATCGTAGATTTCCTCCGCAGTCGGGTGGTCGCACAGCCGCTCCACCGTCTGCATGACAAGCTCCCGCTGTTTTGAGTAACGCATATCCATCCTCCTTCTTTACACGGTTCAGACGTTTTCTTCCCCTTTGATCTTTGCCCAGTACGCCCGGGCGGCCTGCTCGGTCTTGTTGTCGCCAAAGGTGTAGTACTTCGTATCCTTCAGCACATCCGGCAGATACTGCTGCTGTACCCAGTGGTTTGCGTAGCTGTGGGCGTATTTGTAGTTCTGCCCTTTTACCAGCGCATCCTCGCCGTCAAAGTGTTTATTTTGCAGCTGGCGCGGGATGGGTCCGGTGCGCCCGGCCTGCACATCCGCAATGGCTGCGTTGATGGCGTCGTGGGCGCTGTTGGATTTGGGGCTGGTGGCCACCAGAATGACCGCATCCGCAAGCGGCAGACGCGCCTCCGGCAGACCCACCATGTTGGCGGCATCCACCGCTGCCTTGACGATGGGGATGATCTGCGGGTAGGCAAGCCCCACATCCTCGCAGGCACACACCATCAACCGGCGGCAGGCGGAGGGCAGGTCTCCCGCTTCCAGCAGGCGTGCCAGATAGTGCAGCGCCGCGTCCGGGTCGGAGCCTCGCATGGACTTCTGGTAGGCAGAAACGATGTCGTAGTGGTCATCGCCCTCCCGGTCGTAGCGCATGGCGGTGCGGCGGGTGACCTGCCGGATCATATCCAAGGTGATGCGCTTTTCTCCGTTTTCCACCGGCGCTGCCGTGACCGCAAAGTCCAGACAGCCCAGCGCCTTGCGCAGATCGCCGCCGGCGCTTTCGGCCAGATAGGCACAGGCATCCTCGTCCATGCACACCGGCACCTGTTCCCCCTCGGAAAGGCGCTGCACGGCATTGCGCAGCCCCTGCTCCACATCGGCGGCGGACAGGGATTTGAACTCGAACACCGTGCAGCGGGACAGCAGTGCATTATAGATGTAAAAATAGGGGTTCTCGGTAGTGGATGCGATCAGCGTCACCGAACCGTCCTCAATGCATTCCAGCAGGCTCTGCTGCTGCTTTTTGTTCAGGTACTGGATCTCGTCCAGATACAGCAGGATGCCGCCCGCCGCTGCCAGCGTGCCGATATCCTTGAGCACGGCCTTGATATCGCCGGTGCCGCAGGAGGTGCCGTTGAGCTTGTGCAGGGTCATGCCGCTGTTCTCGGCAATAATGCGTGCCACCGTGGTCTTTCCGGTACCGGAGGGGCCGTAAAAGATCATGTTGGGAATGCGCCCGCTCTCGATGGTGCGGCGGAACACCCGCCCCGGCGCCAGCAGATGCTGCTGCCCGCACACATCCGCCAGCGTTTTGGGACGCAGACGCTGCGCAAGTGGTTCATTCATGGTGGTTTCTCCTTCCCTGCCCGCAAGGCACTTTTTATATAGTATAGCGCATTTAGAAAAGGAGGACAAGGGCTTTTCTGAAAATCATTCTCAGATAATGCCCCGCAAACATTTACAAATCCTGTCAAACATGGTATGATTCAGGTATTCCCTTTCAAAGGAGGTTTGTCCCATGCCGGTACGAAAAAAAGCCCCGGAGGACCTTACCGTAAAAAAAGCGCTGGCGCTGGAAGTCATCCGGCGTCTCAAGGCCGAATACCCGGATGCGGGGTGCACGCTGGACTACGACCACGCATGGCAGCTGCTGGTCAGCGTGCGGCTGGCCGCCCAGTGCACGGATGCCCGGGTGAACATTGTGGTGGAGGAACTGTTTGCCAAATACCCAAGCGTAGCCGCGCTGGCTGCCGCCGAACCGGAGGACATTGAAGCCATCGTCAAGCCCTGCGGGCTGGGGCACTCCAAGGCGCGGGATATCTCGGCCTGTATGCGGATGCTGCGGGACAAGTACGACTGCCGTGTGCCCAATACCTTTGAGGAGTTGCTCGCTTTGCCCGGCGTAGGGCGCAAGAGCGCAAACCTCATCATGGGGGATGTGTTCGGCAAGCCCGCCATCGTTACCGACACCCACTGCATCCGGCTGTGCAATAAGATCGGCCTTGTGGACGGCATTAAGGAGCCGCAAAAGGTGGAGATGGCGCTATGGAAGATCATCCCGCCGAAGGAAGGCAGCGACCTTTGCCACCGCTTTGTGATGCACGGCCGCGCGGTGTGCAACGCCCGCAAGCCGGAATGTGAAAAATGCTGTTTGAAGGACATCTGCCGCGCCGCCCGTGAAGCCGCCGGGCAGCAGGCAGAACTGTAACTTTAGGAGGTATAACCTATGATTACTTTAATGATTTTGCTTATCGTCGCCCTGCTGTGTGTGCTGGTGGGCTGCCTGACCGGCCTGCTGACGCTGGTGGGCGTGCTGGCTTCCCTTTTTGTGGGCGTACTGGTGGGTGCACTGGCCGGATATCTGGCCGGGCGCTTCATGGGCACGGAAACTTCCCTTGGCCGCAACATCCTGATGGGCGTGTTGGGCAGCTTTGTGGGCGAGTTTTTGTTCGGCCTGCTGGGCATCCACGCTTCCGGCAGCTTTTCTTCCTTTGCCATCTCGGTGGTCGGTGCCTGCATCTGCATCTGGATCGGGCAGAAAATTGCTAAGTAAGTTCTTTGTATCAATATACCGCCGCGTTCTGCTGCCGGAGTTTTCCGGGCAGGGTGCGGCGGCTTTTTTATGGGCGTTCTGCCGGATAATCCCTTGCCCGGGCTGTGTAAACCGCCAAACTTTCTGCCAATTCTTGACAGGCATTTCCTGCCGTTGTATCGTTGACCCAGAAACGGAGGGTTCAACATGGAAAAAGCACTTGCACATATTTCTGAGGACGGAACCCGCACCCAGACCGTCTACGAGCATCTTTCCGGCACAGCACGCCTTGCCGGAGCTTTTGCCGCACCCTTTGGCGCTGCGCAGGAGGCTGCATACACCGCATGGCTGCATGACATTGGCAAATACAGCGTTGCTTTCCAGCAGCGGCTGGCGGGCGGTACTGCAACCGACCACTCGACCGCCGGTGCACAGGAAGCGATGAAGGGCTGTGTGCCCCACGTTCAGGCCGCTTTTGCCATAGCCGGGCACCACACCGGTCTGCCGGATGGCGGCAACCGAAGGACAGCCGATGCCGCTGACGCTACCCTCTTTGGGCGGCTGAAAAAGCCGGTGGAGCCCTACGATGGCTGGCGTGAGGTCCCCCTGCCCCAGAGCGCCCCGCCAGACTGGGCAAACCGCGACCCGCTGGATTTTGCATTCTTCACCCGGATGCTCTACTCCTGTCTTGTGGACGCGGATTTTATCGACACCGAAACTTTTATGAACGGGCAGGCCGCGCCCCGGGGCAACAGCACCACGCTTTCTTCTCTGCTGGAAAAGGTGCGTGCCAAGGCCAGCGGCTATCTTGCGGCACAGAGCAGCTCGCCGGTAAGCTGCCAGCGCAATGCTGTGCTGCGGGCCTGCATGGAAAAAGGTACCCACGGCGCACCGGGGCTGTATACCCTCACCGTGCCCACCGGCGGCGGCAAGACCTTCGCCTCCCTTGCCTTTGCGCTGGAACAGGCAGCCACGCAGGGCATGAAACGGGTGATCTATGTGATTCCGTATATGTCCATCATCGACCAGACTGCCGCTGTTTTTGCAGACCTTCTGGGGGCAGAAAACGTTCTGGCGGATTACTCCTGCGCAGATTTTAAGCGTCTGGAAAAGGAAGAACTGGCCCCGGCACAGTACCGCCAGCTGCTGGCCAGCGAAAACTGGGATGCGCCTATTGTGGTGACCACCGCCGTGCAGTTTTTTGAATCGCTGTACGCCAACCGCAGCAGCCATTGCCGCAAGCTGCACAACATTGCGGACAGCGTGATCATCTTTGACGAAGCGCAAACCCTGCCCACCAGTTATCTGCTGCCCTGCGTCAGTGCTATTGCGCAGCTGGTGCGGCATTACCACGCCACCGCCGTGTTATGCACCGCCACCCAGCCCGCATTAGAGCCCTATTTCCGGCAGTTTGCGCCGGAGCTGCCCTTGCAGGAGATCGTGCCGGACACTGCCGCGCTGTACACTACCCTGCGCCGCACCACCCTTTGCGATGCCGGAGAGCTGACGCAGGAGGCACTGACTGCACAGCTTTGCGCACTGCCACAGGTGCTGTGCGTAGTGAACCGGCGCAAAACGGCGCAGGAAGTGTACGCCGCCCTGCCCGCCGAGGGCAGCTACTGCCTGACCACCCTGCTGTGCGCCGCAGACCGCCGCCGTCAGCTGGCAGAGATCCGGCAGCGGCTGCGGGAGGGGCTGCCTTGCCGGGTGGTGTCCACCTCGCTGATCGAAGCCGGTGTGGACGTGGATTTCCCCGCCGCATACCGGGAGCTGTGTGGGCTGGATTCCCTTTTACAGACCGCCGGGCGCTGCAACCGGGAGGGACACCGCAGCGCAGAAGAGAGCTTAGTATACCGTTTTAAGCTGGAGGGCTGCGGCGTCCCGCAAATGCTGCGCCAGAACGTACACGCCATGCAGTACGCAGCAGGCTGCACCGCAGCGCTGGACAGCCCGGAGGCGGTCAGGGCTTATTTTAAGGAGCTGTATTTTGCGCGGGGCGAGGCCGCACTGGACACAAGCGGCATTCTGGATGCCCTGCGCAAGGGGATCTCGGGCTGCATTTTCCCGTTTGCGCAGGTGGCAGAGCAGTTCCATCTGATCGAAGCCCCCACCCGCACCGTTTACCTGCCTGTTGGCGAAGGCAAAGCCCTTTGCGAGCAGCTGCGCAACGGAACTGTGAGCCGCGCACTTTACCGCAAGCTGGGCGCTTACAGCGTAGCCTGTTATGCCCAGCAGTTTCAGGCATTGAGGGACGCCGGGGCGCTGGTTCCACTGCCCAACGGCAGCGCCATCCTGACCGACAGCACCCTGTACGATGCCAAGACCGGGCTTTCCATGGACGTGGAGACCGGAAAAGGCCTGTTTTTCTGACAAAAAATCTCAAATAAATCAAAGAAATACGCAAAAGTCCTTTTTATAACACCTTAGAAGCAGTATTATAAGTACAGACTAAATTTGAAAGGAGGTGGTGTTCATGTCCATGCTGATCGAGGTCTGGGGCGACTACGCCTGTTTTTCAAGACCCGAGATGAAAACCGAGCGTGTATCCTATGACATCATGACGCCCTCGGCGGCGCGCGGGCTGGTGGAGGCAATCTACTGGCACCCGGGCATGAAGTACCATATCGACCGCATCTATCTGCTCAAGCCGGTGCAGTTTGCCAGCATCCGGCGCAATGAGGTCAAGGCTACCCTGCTGTCCTCGGCGGTGCTCAGTGCAGCCAAGGGCGGTGAGGTGCCCATGCTGTGCACGGCAGAGAATATCCAGCAGCGGGCAGCGCTGGTGCTGCAAGATGTGCACTACGTGATCGAATGCCATTTCACCATGACCGAAAAAGCCGCACCCGGCGATAACCCGGGCAAATTTCAGGATATCTTGCGGCGGCGGCTTGCCAAGGGACAGTGCTATCACCAGCCCTGCTTTGGCTGCCGGGAGTTTCCGGCAAACTTCCGGGAATGGCACGGCAGAGCCGAGGACATCCCCGCACTGCCGCTCACGCAGGATCTGGGCTTTATGCTGTATGATCTGGACTACTCCGATCCGGAAAATATCCGCTCCCAGTTCTTCCGGGCAAAGCTGGAAAACGGCGTTCTGGACTGCCGGGATGTGGAGGTGTTTACATGATCTTACAGGCACTTACCGCCTATTACGAGCAGCTTGTCCGGCAGGGCAAGCTTTCTGCCCCCGGCTGGGACGACAGCTTTAAGGTGAGCTACGAGCTGCGGTTGAACGATGCCGGGCAGCTGGTTTCTGTGCTCGACCTGCGCACGGAAACAAAGATGGGCAAAAAGACCGTCCTTGCCCCGCGTGCAATGTGCGTACCGGCGCACGTCAAGCGCACGGCCGGTGTTTCGGCAAACCTGCTGTGCGATAATTCCTCCTATCTGTTGGGCGCAGACGAAAAAGGCAAGCCGGAGCGTGCAAAGCAGTGCTTCGATGCCTGTGCGGCGCTGCACCACAGGCTGTTGGACGATGTCGACAGCCCCGCAGCCCGGGCGATCCTTGCTTATTTTGACCGCTGGGATCCGGCGCAGGCTGCTACGCATCCCCTATTGGCTGAGCAGTGGAAGGAGATCACAGGCAACGCCAAGCTGATCTTCGGCTACGAGACCGCCGACCACAGCCACAGTTTTGTCAACGACGACCCTGCCATTCAAAACGCATGGCAGGCGCACTACAACGACCGCTCTGCAGGTGCAGACACGGTACAGTGCCTGATCACCGGTAAGCAAGCGCCCGCTGCACTGGTGCACCCGTCCATCATGGGAGTACAGGGTGCGCAGAGTTCCGGCGCGGCACTGGTGTCCTTCAACGCGCCCGCCTTTTGCTCCTACGGCCACGAGCAGGGCGAGAACGCCCCCATGAGTGAGTACGCAGCCTTTGCCTATACCACTGCGCTGAACCGCCTGCTTGCTGACCGCGACCATTGCAAGCGCGTTGGCGATACCACCATTTTGTGCTGGGCAGAAAACGCAGAGCCTGTTTATCAGGATGCCATGAGTATGTTCCTGTTTGGCGCAGACGAATCCGTCGGCATTCAGGAAAGCGATGTACAGGCTGCGCTAAAGCGGCTGTCTGCCGGGCAGACAGTGCCGTTTCTGGAAAAAGAGCTTTCTCCCGACCAGCACTTTTATCTGCTGGGTCTGGCACCCAACATCGCCCGTTTGTCCGTGCGGTTCTTCCTGCGCGACACCTTCGGCAGCTTTGCGCAAAATCTGCAAAAGCATGCCGAGGAAATGGCAATCGACTGCTCGGAAAAAGAAAAGTTCCACACCCTGCCCATCTGGGCTGTGGTAAACGAGACCACCCGCACCGTGCCCGGACAGCCCGCAAAGCCGTCCCCGCAGCTGGCAGGCGACCTGCTGCGCGCCGTGCTGACCGGTGGGCGTTACCCCGCTACCCTATTGAACGGTGTGACCCTGCGCATCCGTGCCGAGCAAGCAGTGACCCGCGGCCGGGCTGCTGTGATCAAAGCGTATTACCTTCGTAATTACCCTACTGAACTGAACAAGGAGGTCTATACTGTGAGCCTGAACGAAACCACCAATGTTCCCTATCTTCTGGGACGGCTGTTCTCCGTGCTGGAGGCTGTGCAAAAAGCTGCCAACCCCGGCATCAACACCACCATCAAGGACCGGTATTTCAATGCCGCCTGTGCCACGCCGGGCATGGCCTTCCCCACCCTGCTGCGGCTGAGCCAGAAGCATCTGCGCAAGCTGAACGACGGCCTTGCCACCTACTACGATAGTCAGATTACCGAACTGATGGCGCAGCTGCCGGAAAGCGGTTTCCCCGCTCGGCTCAGTCTGCCGGATCAGGGCAAATTTGCCATCGGCTACTACCACCAAACCCAGAAACGCTTTGCCAAAAAGAACGAGGAGGAATAAAAATGTCTGCACCTATCAAGAACCGCTACGATTTCGTCATTCTGTTCGATGTGGAGAACGGCAACCCCAACGGTGACCCCGATGCCGGTAATATGCCCCGCATCGACCCCGAGACCGGCTACGGTCTGGTGACCGATGTCTGCCTGAAGCGCAAGATCCGCAACTATGTGGAGACGCTGAAGGAGGACGCCCCCGATGCCGACAATTACCGCATCTATGTCAAGGAGGGCGTGCCCCTGAACCGCAGCGATGCCGAGGCGCTGGAGCACAACGGTCTGACCCCCAAGGACGACCTGAAAAAGGCCAAGAAAAGCGACCCGGATATCGACCGCAAACTGCGGGATTATATGTGCGAACATTTCTACGATATCCGCACCTTCGGTGCCGTGATGACCACCTTTGTCAAGGGTGCGCTGAACTGCGGTCAGGTGCGCGGGCCGGTGCAGCTGAGCTTTGCCCGCTCTGTGGACCCCATCGTGCCGCAGGAGGTGACCATTACCCGCGTAGCCATCACCACCGAGGCAGACGCTGAAAAGAAGAACAGCGAAATGGGCAATAAGCACATCGTGCCCTACGGCCTGTACCGTGCCGAGGGTTACGTTTCTGCCAATCTTGCCCGCAAGACCACCGGCTTCTCGGAGGAGGACTTGCGGCTACTGTGGCAGGCTATCCTGAATATGTTCGAGAACGACCACAGCGCTGCACGCGGCAAGATGGCCGTGCGGGAGCTGATCGTGTTCAAGCACGATTCCGAGCTGGGCAATGCGCCCGCCTACAAGCTGTTTGACGCCGTTACCGTGGCGCACAAGGCAGAGGTGGTCGCGCCCCGCAGCTATCAGGACTACACCGTTACGGTGGCCGACACCCTGCCGGAGGGTGTGCACTGCGAGAGGTTCCACTGATGGACGCGCCGGACGACTACCTGCAAATGTCCGGCATCCAGCACTTTGCCTTCTGCCGCCGTCAGTGGGCACTGGCCTATCTGGAGCAGCAATGGGCTGAAAATCTGCGCACCACCGAAGGGCATCTGGATCATGCCCGCTGCCACGATGACACTCGCACCGAGCGCCGGGGCGATCTGCTGATCACCCGGGGCATGCGAGTGGTCAGCCACCGGCTGCGGATGTCCGGCAACTGCGACGTGGTGGAGTTTCGGGCTTGCGCAGATGGTATTCCGCTGCAAAGTACCCCCGGGCTCTGGCAGCCCTACCCGGTGGAGTACAAGCACGGCCACGCAAAGGAGACGGATGCCGACCGGCTGCAATTATGCGCACAGGCCATGGCGCTGGAGGAAATGCTGGTGTGCCATATCCCGGAAGGGGCGCTGTATTACTGCGAGACGAAGCGGCGAGAGGTCGTACCTTTTACCGACGAACTGCGCAGCACCACCCGGCAGATGGCAGACGAGATGAACCAGTATTTTGCCCGCGGCTACACCCCAAAGGTAAAGCCCGGCAAGCACTGCAACGCCTGCTCCCTGAAAGAGCTCTGCCTGCCGGTGCTCTGCCAGAAGGCAGACGCCAAAGACTATCTGCGGCGTTATCTGGACGAGGCTGCGGCCACGGAGGTGACACCATGCGACAATTCCTGAACACCCTGTTCGTCCTCAGCGAGGACGCTTACCTCACGCTGGACGGCGAAAATGTTGTGGTTAGCCGTGGAAAAGCTGAGGTCGGGCGGGTGCCGCTGCACACGCTGGAAAGCGTCCTCTGCTTCAGTTACAGCGGTGCCAGCCCCGCACTGATGGGCAAATGCGGGCGTATGGGCATCGACCTGAGTTTTTATAGCCCGCGCGGCCGCTTTTTAGCGCGCACTGTGGGCGAGGAACGCGGCAATGTATTGCTTCGGCAGACCCAGTACGCCGTTGCCGCCAGTGAAGCGCTCAGCTGCAGCTATGCCCGCAGCTTTATTCTGGGCAAGGTGTACAATGCCCGCTGGGTGCTGGAGCGTGCCACCCGGGACCACCCACAGCGGGTGCCCGTGGACGAATTGAAACAGACCAGCGCCCAGCTGGCTGCTGCCCTGCCGCTGGTGGAAAGCTGCGAAGATCTGGAGCAGCTGCGCGGGCTGGAGGGCGAAGCCGCGCAGCGGTATTTCGACCGGTTCAACGCGCTGATCTTACAGCAGAACGATGCTTTTGTGTTCACCAGCCGCAGCCGCAGACCGCCGCTGGACAACGTGAACGCGCTGCTGTCCTTTGCCTATTCCCTGCTGGCCAGCGATTGTGCCGCCGCGCTGGAGGGTGCCGGGCTGGACCCCTATGTGGGTTTTCTGCACCGTGCCCGCCCCGGGCGGCGCAGCCTTGCGCTGGATCTAATGGAGGAACTGCGCGCCGTTTTGGCTGACCGTTTCGTGCTGTCCTGTATCAACCAGAAAGTGCTGAGTGCAAAGCACTTTGAAAAGCAGGAAAACGGTGCCGTTCTGCTGACCGAGGAAGGACGCCGCGCGTTCCTGAATGCATGGCAGCAGAAAAAACGCGAAGTCATCACCCACCCGTTTTTGAAGGAAAAGCTCTGCTGGGGGCTTGTGCCTTATGTGCAGGCGTTGCTGCTGGCGCGCACCCTGCGGGGCGATCTAGAGGTCTACCCTCCATTTTTCTGGAAGTGAGGTGCAATCATGCTGGTACTGATCACTTACGATGTAAACACCGAGACCTCCGCCGGACGCAAGCGGCTGCGCAAGGTTGCCAAGAAGTGCGTGGATCATGGGCAGCGGGTGCAGAATTCCGTGTTCGAGTGCCTGCTGAACGCATCGCAGTACGCGGTGCTCAAGGCAGAGCTGACCGCCCTGATCGACCCTGCCTTGGACAGTCTACGGTTCTACCAGTTGGGCAACAATTACCAGACTAAGGTCGAGCATGTTGGGCTGCACCCGGAGTTTGCGCAGGATAGTGTACTGATCTTTTGATGCCCCGCCAGTGCGAACAGGCAGCGCACATAGTTTTCCCGGACGCTTCGCACCGGAATACCAGCCGTTTGCGCAAATAACGGTGTGATTTTGCGGTTTGTTTTACAGGCACCTCTTTGCAATTTGTGCAGGGAGGTGTATAATGAGACAAAAGCAGAGGGTTTTCTCTCTGTTTTTGCTGTCGCCCTCCTCGCGGAGGGCGTGGATAGAAATTTTTACAAGATAGCGTATGGTATTGGGAAGACCTCGTCGCCCTCCTCGCGGAGGGCGTGGATAGAAATAATGACGAGAAGATGCACTACTGCGTCAACGGCGCGTCGCCCTCCTCGCGGAGGGCGTGGATAGAAATGTGGAAAGCTGTTGAAAAGCAGAAAATGGAGGGGTCGTCGCCCTCCTCGCGGAGGGCGTGGATAGAAATATTATTGCATCGAGATTTTATGGCGAGGTCACTGTCGCCCTCCTCGCGGAGGGCGTGGATAGAAATCTAAGAGAAAACTCAATCCAATAGTTGATGGGCATGTCGCCCTCCTCGCGGAGGGCGTGGATAGAAATGTCCTTGACGAAATAACCGAGGACGAGGTGAATAGTCGCCCTCCTCGCGGAGGGCGTGGATAGAAATTTGCAGAAATCAATAAGACTTGAAAATTGTTCAGTCGCCCTCCTCGCGGAGGGCGTGGATAGAAATTTGTCAGCTTTCTGAATTGCGCCGGTAACGCCCAACGTCGCCCTCCTCGCGGAGGGCGTGGATAGAAATAATTCTACATCACCATTTCAGCCTTGCACTCCGGTCGCCCTCCTCGCGGAGGGCGTGGATAGAAATACAATAGAACAGCTTTGGCAAATGATTCTAAGTAGTCGCCCTCCTCGCGGAGGGCGTGGATAGAAATATTCGCATCGGCAGTATTGTCTACGTTACCAAGCCGTCGCCCTCCTCGCGGAGGGCGTGGATAGAAATATGAGATTGAGAATATCAAAGTTACACCTCGTATGTCGCCCTCCTCGCGGAGGGCGTGGATAGAAATATTTAACGTAAGGAGCTTATTATGGAAAGAAGAAAAGTCGCCCTCCTCGCGGAGGGCGTGGATAGAAATTGTCAAAAGCGTTCTGGGGTTCGAATCCCCATCTTTCCGGTCGCCCTCCTCGCGGAGGGCGTGGATAGAAATATATATCGCAGTACGCTGGTGGCGGGGCAACTACGTCGCCCTCCTCGCGGAGGGCGTGGATAGAAATATATCGTTCCAAGCTTTTGTCACTTGAAGAGCATGTCGCCCTCCTCGCGGAGGGCGTGGATAGAAATATCCATGTGGGCGGTGTCACCTCGGGCGCATCGGTCGCCCTCCTCGCGGAGGGCGTGGATAGAAATACAAGACCCTGGCGCCCTTCTTCGACGCCGTGGACGTCGCCCTCCTCGCGGAGGGCGTGGATAGAAATGATGCAGTGCAGCCGCATCAAGCCGCCTTCCTGGTCGCCCTCCTCGCGGAGGGCGTGGATAGAAATAAATCCGGCAACGAAATCATGTTCCGCCAGGGCAGTCGCCCTCCTCGCGGAGGGCGTGGATAGAAATATCGAGAGACCAAAATAGTGGCAACGTTAATCAGGTCGCCCTCCTCGCGGAGGGCGTGGATAGAAATAGAGGAACAGCAGAAGATTACTGAAAGTGTAGTAGATGTCGCCCTCCTCGCGGAGGGCGTGGATAGAAATTGATAAGAGTAAGATTGTAAATGCGATTGAGAAGGTCGCCCTCCTCGCGGAGGGCGTGGATAGAAATATCTTCAACGTTGACCGTCTGGATCAGGACGAAACGCGTCGCCCTCCTCGCGGAGGGCGTGGATAGAAATATGTAAATCACGTTTGCAAGGCTGCAAATAAAAGGTCGCCCTCCTCGCGGAGGGCGTGGATAGAAATATGGCGAATCCATCGACATGAACGGCAAGATCAAGTCGCCCTCCTCGCGGAGGGCGTGGATAGAAATATGAAGTGTTCCCACAGCAGACGTGCCGGAACAAGTCGCCCTCCTCGCGGAGGGCGTGGATAGAAATTCTTTTTGCCGTGCTGTATGTACCAGTCCAGCGGTGTCGCCCTCCTCGCGGAGGGCGTGGATAGAAATTGCATACCGGTGCTTGCTGTTCCTCCGCTTGGACTGGTCGCCCTCCTCGCGGAGGGCGTGGATAGAAATTTCCATCTCCTCGGTCATCCACCTGAAGGTGCGTGGTCGCCCTCCTCGCGGAGGGCGTGGATAGAAATCGCTGATCTTTTAGTTTATAATACTCTTGCATAGTGTCGCCCTCCTCGCGGAGGGCGTGGATAGAAATAGCAGGGTAAGCAGGGCAGAGGGCTGCAGCACGGTGTCGCCCTCCTCGCGGAGGGCGTGGATAGAAATGTTATCACCAGTTCTTCGGACAGAAAACAGGTGAAGTCGCCCTCCTCGCGGAGGGCGTGGATAGAAATATACAGTTCATCTATTCTGCCGCCCCGGGGATCTGTCGCCCTCCTCGCGGAGGGCGTGGATAGAAATTGATTCTTACCCTGCGTCTGCTCTCCCAGAACAGTCGCCCTCCTCGCGGAGGGCGTGGATAGAAATAGAGAATTACAAAGCTATCCTTGAACTGCTGAAAGTCGCCCTCCTCGCGGAGGGCGTGGATAGAAATACGCAAGCGGGTATTATCACACGGCCTACGCCGTGTCGCCCTCCTCGCGGAGGGCGTGGATAGAAATGTTGTTGTAGACGGCAAGATCTGCGTGAAATACGTCGCCCTCCTCGCGGAGGGCGTGGATAGAAATCAAGTGTTACAGTTGGCGCTGTGTCGATGTAATCGTCGCCCTCCTCGCGGAGGGCGTGGATAGAAATCCTCGAGGACGAGCGCGTCTATCTGATCAAGCTGGTCGCCCTCCTCGCGGAGGGCGTGGATAGAAATAACAATGACGTTCAAAACAAAAACGCCGGAACCAAGTCGCCCTCCTCGCGGAGGGCGTGGATAGAAATTACAACGCCCCGGATACCACACCCACCAACTGGAAGTCGCCCTCCTCGCGGAGGGCGTGGATAGAAATGGAAGAGGGTAGAGCTCCTCGTTCCAGATCTCCTGGTCGCCCTCCTCGCGGAGGGCGTGGATAGAAATTATCGTTCTGTCCCATCAGGTTCACGAAGTGTTCGTCGCCCTCCTCGCGGAGGGCGTGGATAGAAATCTATTTGACCGAGCACTAGAAAACCGGCGTATGACGTCGCCCTCCTCGCGGAGGGCGTGGATAGAAATGTAAGGTGGCTAAGGGTGGCTTCCAGCCGGGCTGGGGTCGCCCTCCTCGCGGAGGGCGTGGATAGAAATATCGCATCGGAAGTCTTTTTGTGTAAATTCTTGCGTCGCCCTCCTCGCGGAGGGCGTGGATAGAAATTGAGCACAAGACACGCCATCGTGTACCCCAGAACGGTCGCCCTCCTCGCGGAGGGCGTGGATAGAAATAGTTCAAAATAATCCGTCAGAATATCCGTAATGGTCGCCCTCCTCGCGGAGGGCGTGGATAGAAATACTGTGTTGTGGTTCTTCCTCGTAATGGTTTGTGTCGCCCTCCTCGCGGAGGGCGTGGATAGAAATTTCACATCATCAAAGGTGACGGTGATGTGCTGGCCGGTCGCCCTCCTCGCGGAGGGCGTGGATAGAAATGCCTCCACGGTGCCAGCGGTCGGGTCACCGGACAGGTCGCCCTCCTCGCGGAGGGCGTGGATAGAAATACTGGGAGACAAAATCAACGAGCTGGTGGACAGCGGTCGCCCTCCTCGCGGAGGGCGTGGATAGAAATAGCCCAACCGCCGACCAGCTGCTCGTCCTCGTAGAGTCGCCCTCCTCGCGGAGGGCGTGGATAGAAATAACATGACCGAGCAGTAAGGAGGTGATCCTACGGTCGCCCTCCTCGCGGAGGGCGTGGATAGAAATATCTCGCGTTCTTCGGCAGTCGGGGGAATAATTACCGTCGCCCTCCTCGCGGAGGGCGTGGATAGAAATTGGGACTGACAGCGCAGCATTTCAAGCACGGTGCGTCGCCCTCCTCGCGGAGGGCGTGGATAGAAATATGGTGGACACCTGCAACAAGGAGGAGAACATATAGTCGCCCTCCTCGCGGAGGGCGTGGATAGAAATCGCCTGCGGGATGCTGCTCCCGCTGCTTTTGCTGGCGTCGCCCTCCTCGCGGAGGGCGTGGATAGAAATTGCGTTCGCGGACTGTCTGCCGGGGTTTCAACTGTCGCCCTCCTCGCGGAGGGCGTGGATAGAAATACCGTTAAAAATGTGCAGGGGCCGGAGCTGGGCGTCGCCCTCCTCGCGGAGGGCGTGGATAGAAATACGCTGGCGTCGGCCGCGTTGTTGTAGGGAATCGGTCGCCCTCCTCGCGGAGGGCGTGGATAGAAATACGGTTGGTATCATTGACAAGGCAACGGCGCCCTGTCGCCCTCCTCGCGGAGGGCGTGGATAGAAATAACGAGCAGTATACCCTCTACGATGGCCGCTATTGTCGCCCTCCTCGCGGAGGGCGTGGATAGAAATCCTGCAATGATGCAGGAAAGAGTGCCTTTCAGCAGGGGTCGCCCTCCTCGCGGAGGGCGTGGATAGAAATAGGCCCTGAAGCACCGAGGACTGTTCCGGCTTGAACAGTCGCCCTCCTCGCGGAGGGCGTGGATAGAAATTTCTCCCGGTACATACTGATCAGCCCTTTGTCGGGTCGCCCTCCTCGCGGAGGGCGTGGATAGAAATAGAATAGGCGCTTGCTGCGCCCGTTACCAGCTTGAGTCGCCCTCCTCGCGGAGGGCGTGGATAGAAATATTTTGCGGTGCGTGATGCAAAGTATACACCTGTTTTGTCGCCCTCCTCGCGGAGGGCGTGGATAGAAATAAATGTCAATTTTGCGCATAATACCGTTATGCGCGGTCGCCCTCCTCGCGGAGGGCGTGGATAGAAATGCCCCGGCCCCTACCTCAAAAGCAAGTTCCCGTAGTCGCCCTCCTCGCGGAGGGCGTGGATAGAAATCTTTGAGACCCTCCGGGAAGAGGGCCTCGGCGACGTCGCCCTCCTCGCGGAGGGCGTGGATAGAAATGCTTCATGGATGGCAAAGCGGCCATCCGGCCCCTGTCGCCCTCCTCGCGGAGGGCGTGGATAGAAATTTTTACGGTTTCGATGCTGTCGTAGTTCTCCCGATGTCGCCCTCCTCGCGGAGGGCGTGGATAGAAATAAGCTTCCATACTCTCTCGTCTTCCCACCAAAAGTCGCCCTCCTCGCGGAGGGCGTGGATAGAAATTACTTTCTCCTTAAGCTGTACGACGAACGCCATATGTCGCCCTCCTCGCGGAGGGCGTGGATAGAAATTGCCCAGAATGACACGAAGTTGCCGCCCCGGTCCGTCGCCCTCCTCGCGGAGGGCGTGGATAGAAATTCTCCGGCAAGCTTTTCTGCGCCGCCTGCAGCCGTCGCCCTCCTCGCGGAGGGCGTGGATAGAAATAGCAACGTGACCGGCAAGGAGCACCTGAAGGAGGTCGCCCTCCTCGCGGAGGGCGTGGATAGAAATTTTGGATTCTCATATTGACTCTAATGGTGCTGGCGATGGTCGCCCTCCTCGCGGAGGGCGTGGATAGAAATGCTGAAAAATCCAATCCCCGCTCAGCTGACATTAGTCGCCCTCCTCGCGGAGGGCGTGGATAGAAATTCTGCCGTCTCGGATGCTGTCGTCCAGCCATGCGTGTCGCCCTCCTCGCGGAGGGCGTGGATAGAAATCCATCAAGTTCACCCCCACCGGCGGCATGGTGAGCAGTCGCCCTCCTCGCGGAGGGCGTGGATAGAAATTCTTATTCACAAGTCAGTTTATCAAAATCTCTCGTCGCCCTCCTCGCGGAGGGCGTGGATAGAAATGTGCCGAACCGGCTGTACAAGTACCGGGAGGTACGGTCGCCCTCCTCGCGGAGGGCGTGGATAGAAATGAGCCTGCCGGGTGGTTCGACAAGGACGATTTTCAGTCGCCCTCCTCGCGGAGGGCGTGGATATACACTGTCATTGTCTTGATCCGAGATCTGCTGTCCGCAACTCCCGCAGTTTACCGATGATCTGATTCAAAAGTTCAACACGCTGTGTCCGTTCATCTGAGTACCGATTGATCTTTTCCAGTCTCATCATATCTTGCCGAACATCTTCTGCGACATAGTACATTGCCAGCGCAGAATGTTTTCCAAATTCTTGAAGAGCGTCTGTGTTGGCAGCCTGAACACAAGCCCCCGCCGCACGAATGTACCCTTCATAGATCTCACGATCGTGCTGCTGTTTTTCTATCTTGTCCTGATGTTCGTATTCCAGTTGTCTCATTTTTTCTGCGTGTTTGTTGTTCAGATATGTCGTTGCTACCGGAGATACAACGGCTCCAATAATAGCCACGATCGCTGCAATTTCAGAAAAATCCATTTTCATCGCCTTCCTTCTGCCCCAGTATACCGCAGAAGCAACCCCACATCAAGGCGGTCATGCCACCGCATACAAAATAAGATCATTCCGAATTTTCCATTGTATTTTACAGCGTCCGGCGCTATACTCATTGCATAAGATACTTCCTGTGCATCCGCAAAGGGTACACCGCACTGCCTTCTGGAGCAGTGTGGGAGTATCTTTTTTATAATAAAAACGGAGAGACACAATCATGACGGAAACGATTCCTTGCCCAGTATGCGGCAAGACCCGTGTTGCAGAATATGACATCTGTGATGTCTGTGGTTGGGAAAATGACCCTGTGCAACTTTTCGAGCCCAGCCTTCCCGGCGGTGCAAACGAAATGAGTTTGCAACAAGCCAAAATGTGATATCACCTTATCAAAAACCGAACTACTATGTGCACAGGCGATATGATTAAAGTAAGATTTATCGGAAAAGACGATCCTATTGCATTGCGCAATGGAAAGATTTACGATGCCCGCGTATTGAAACCAACAAAAAAGGGAAAACGCTGGTACGGAATCGAACGGAGTGAAATCAAATGAAAGAATACACGCCTTCTGGTAAAACACCGGAAGAACTTGCAGCTGAAATCAAAAAGCTGGAAGAAGAAAGCGAAAATATGACCGAATGGCCAGATGTAGATAACTACGTTGACGATTGAACCACGATGCACGCGCACCGTGGTTTTTGTTTGCCCATTTTTAAGCACAATGCAGTTTTGTACCGTTCTTTTATTGCGCCGTCTTTTGCGCCACTAAATAAAGCAATTTCCAGATAAACAGGGGT
>ERZ1034723.607-NODE-607-length-18668-cov-13.491592_pt1 | contig 18668 bp, 10 predicted proteins | sample MGYA00520637_ERZ1034723 | MGnify/ENA primary metagenome ERZ1034723 (study PRJEB33766, sample SAMN09781719) | gut metagenome | biome: gut microbiome | host: Homo sapiens | place: Madagascar | study: EMG produced TPA metagenomics assembly of the PRJNA485056 data... | reverse complement strand
TAATGGGATTCTCCCAGAATGTCTATAAGGCGTCCAATTTCGGCATCAAGAGCAACGGTGTCCACGACAACACCACGAGCATTCAGGGTGCGATTGATTTCATCGCCTCGAAGGGTGGCGGTACGCTTGAGTTCAGCGTGGGACGTTACGTCACTGGTGCCGTGCAGCTCAGGTCCGGGGTCAGCATCAGGCTTCGCGAGGGTGCTGTGATCGTAGGCTCGACGAACATCTACTCCTACAAGGGGCACAAGGCTATCTTCTGGGGAGAGGGCGTCGAGAATATGTCCATCTTCGGCACCGGTGTGATCGATGGCCGTGGTCCGGCCCTTCTGGACGACATCCACGCCCAGGAGCAGATGAAGCATATTCCTGAGGATGCGGTTGTTCCGACCCTTGTCTATCTCAAGGACTGCAAGAACGTGACCCTCAAGGATTTCATCCTGCGCTACCCGGCTACCAAGGATGACCTCTACATCATCGATGGCGGCAACGTCACCGTTGACGGCTGCTACTCGGATATGCGTTAAGCTATCCGTGGAGGCCAACTCCATTTGAATGAATATATTAACACACCCTCCTCCCCGTCATAACGGCTGGAAGGAGGGCGTTTCTTTATTAGTGATATTCAATGATTTGGACTACACGAGTTTTGTCTGGTTCCTTTTGTTTAATTGGGGATGGTCAGAAAAAAAGAAAATTCCAAATTTTGCACGTTACCAAAATTTGGAATTTTATTTTTCTGACCTGAATATTTAAAAAACGGTATATTTAGTGTTGCTTTCTGGTCACTTCGACGAGCTCAGTGACCGAGCTATAGTGGCTGCTTTCTGCGGTCGCTGAGCTTGTCGAAGCGACCGGAAGTGGCAGACAATAAAAGCATCCACCTTGCGATGAATGCCCTGTTATATTCAATGAATATATTCTAGAACGTGAAGCTAAGGCCGCCTTGGATGGAGAACTGCCAGGATTTGGCTTTGTCGGAGGTATAGACATCCGTACCGCCGGCTTGGGTGTAACGAGTTATGTACATATCCCGGTAATTGTCCGTGATGAAATAGTGTACCGATGGAATTGCACTCAGCTCGAAACGCCATATTCGGAAGGACAATCCCAAGCCGGCGTCAGCGCTCAGGCTGAACCGGGTGTTAAGTCTCATATAACTCTCTTCCCTGGTATCGCCGTGGGATTTTTCCTTATGACCGAAAATGTAGCCGGGAGTCAGGCCGGCAAAGAACTCGAACTTGTTGAACAATCCTAAAAGAAAACTTCCGACAGTGCTTTGCACATCCGGGTTTGAGTTGTAATATGCTTTGTCATGATAAGCACCCCAAGCGGCGTTGTCAACACCTTGCTTGACTGACTCTTTGAATGTACGTTTGCCACTGCGCCAAGAAAAATATAGAGGGACTCCGAGGTAGTCGTTGATGTCATAATTCTCAAACATCCACTGCACTCCGGTCCTGAATCCCATACCATTGTAGAAATATCTGCCATAAGTGAGGGACATAACCTCGCTCTCCGTTGCACTGGTGTTCTCTATAGGAATCCGCACACCTGCCGTGAACCGGATGTCCTGATTGTCAGAATGCACTTTTTGCGCGGATGTCGCGCTTCCCGTCAGCGAAATCACCGCCAATATCACAAGTAACTTTTTCATTTCATTAATAGTTAGTTAGGCCTCCACCATGTTCAAAGAATATGCCAGATGCAATCCGTGGTTTGTCCGGTGAGAAGCCTTCCTGCGCATCAAGGCTTTAGACATCCTATCGGCACAACGTACACATCATCCTCCCTTTTGTAGGCCATTCCGCCGACTGCGGTCAACACCATTTTGAATGACGGCCTTTGCATTTTGGTGAGGTCAATGCTTGCAGCCAGTTTGTTGAGGGATTCCGCACCTTCATCCACCAGTTTCTTTCCTCCAAGTTTGACCTCAACAAGGGCGTATTGTCCATTTCTGAGATGAATCACGGAATCGCATTCCAAGCCATTGCTGTCTCTGTAGTGATACACATTTCCATTCAAGGCATCAGCATACACACGTAGATCACGAACTGCCAGAGTCTCAAAAAAGAGCCCCATTGTGTTCAAGTCGTTTGACAGATCATTCGGACCTATTCCCAATGCGGATGTGGCTATGGACGGATCCACGAAATACCGAGTGTCACTCGTTCTTATTGCTGCCTTTGACCGGAGATTCGGATTCCAAGCCTCCATATCCTCAATCACGAATATCTTCTTAAGGGCATCAACGTAGGAAGATACTGTGTCCTCATCAAGGCTGTCAGTGTCATTGGCGGCCATATCATTCTTTATGCCCACAATGGCCACCTGTGTGCCTTGGTGCCTTGCCAATGAACGCATTAGCCTTTTTGTTCTGTAAGGACTTCTATTGACATTGTCCACCGCTGAAATGTCCGTCTCAGTGACAGCGTCATAATAAGAGAACGCGGTTTCCAATGCATATTCCCGTGCCAACCGTGTGGTGATCGGCCAACCTCCCCGGCATATCAGGAAGGCGACATCCTCAATACGCAGATCACTTTCAGTGAATATCGGCTCCGGAGCATTCTCGAAAAGATATCGCAGACTGACTGTTCCATTGGATTCTCCAGACTCATACAAGGACATAGGTCTCATTCTGAGCGTGGTTATCCTGCCAGTCCCAGTATGGTGCAGTTTTCCTCTTTCTTCCTCACTTAATGGAACGGCTGATCCTGTCAGAATAAACTGACCTATTCCTTTGCTGCGGTCAACAGCATATCTGACTGCGTCCCATAATTGAGGGATTACCTGCCACTCATCAAGGAGCAAGGGTTTCTCACCTGAGAGTAACGCATTGATGTCCATCTCGGCAAGGATCAGATTTCTGTTCAAGACCGCTGGATCTGAAATGTAGTTGACAGTACGGGCCAATTGCTCCGCACTTGTTGTCTTACCGCACCATTTGGCTCCTTCAACAAGGACAGCTCCTGTTGAATTCAGTTTTCTCTCCAGCACAGAATCCGCGATTCGTTTTTTATAAGTAAAATCAGCCATTCGGAGTACATTTGTAAAGCAATACAAATCTAACACTAAAAACTGATAAACCAAATGGTTATAAGAAAAATTCGGTGATTTGTGGAAAATTTTTCGGTGATTTGTGGAAAATTTTTCGGTGATTAATGGCCTGTTTACTTAACTTTCAGCGGCAGGGGAGTGAGGTCGGAGTCGGCGGAGGAGGAGCCGAGGAGGATGGTGAAATCTCCCGGTTCGACGGACCACTTCTCGGAGACACCCCAGCACTGGAGCATCTCAGGTGTGATGTCGAACTCGACCTTGGTGCTTTCACCGTTCTTGAGGCTGATGCGACGGAATGCTTTCAACTCCTTGACCGGACGGGTCACGGAACCAAATTCGTCACGGATGTAGAGCTGAACCACATCATCGCCGTCGTACGGGCCGTTGTTGGTGACGGTCACGCTGGCTTTGAGCGATTCGGAGACTCCGATTTCTGATTTTGAGAGCGTTGCGTCTGAATATTCAAACGTGCTATAACTCAATCCGTAACCGAATGGCCAAAGGGCTCCGGTTTCGTTGGTCGCAAACAGGCGGGAATATTGCGAATGCTTATAGTTGTAAACAGTCTGGACCTGTCCTACGTTGCGAGGCACTGTCACAGGCAGTTTGCCGGAAGGATTCACCTGCCCCGTCAACACCTCGGCGATAGCTTGTCCACCCATCTGGCCCGGCTCCCAGACGTTCAGAATGGCGTTGGCATTCTCTTTAGCCCAACCGATGCTGAGTGCCCTGCCCGTCATCAGCACGACAACGGTCGGCTTGCCGGAAGCCACGACGGCCTCCAAAAGCTGTTGCTGCATCCCCGGAAGGCTGAGGTCGTCACGATCGCAGTTCTCACCGCAGGTGCGACCGAAAGCTGAATATCTCTGCGAATTCTCACCGACCACTACGATGTTAACGTCAGCCGCAGAGGCCTTGAAACGAGCCATCTGGACACCTTTTGCATTGACATTCGAGATCTTGCCACCGAAACATAGCGTGTCGATCGAGACGTTAGGCATAGCGGCCTTGAGACCGTCCAGAACCGTGATGACATTATCGTCTGATTGCGGCACTGCCCAGTCACCGAGAATGGTCTGGCTGTCAGCGTTCGGCCCGACGACGAAAACCCGGCGTGGATTCTTCAGCGGAAGCGTCCCGTCGTTCTTCAGCAGCACAAGTCCCTGACGAGCTGCCTCAAGGGCTGTCTGACGATGCTCGGCGGCACCGTCCAGGACCTCAGGAATCTCCGGTATAGGATGCTCGAAGAGTCCAAGGGCGAACTTCACGGACAGAATCTTGCCGGCGGCCTGGTCGATGCGGGACTCCGGAATCCTGCCGGATTTCACGGCTGCGACCACAGCCTCGAAATATTTATCACCCTGCATATGCATATCAATTCCCGATTCCACGGAAACCACGAATGCCTCGGTCGAGTCCGGTACCCAATGATGCATGGAATGAAGCCTCTCAATGTCCATCCAGTCACTGACCACGAATCCGTCGAATTCCAATTCATCACGAAGCAAATCATTGAGCAGCCACTTGTTACCGTGGCATGGAATCCCGTTGATCTCGTTATGCGCCGCCATCACCGTCCCGACTTTAGCGTCACGGATCGCCGCCACAAACGGAGGCAGATAAAGCTCACGCAACTTGCGCTCGGAGATGTCCATCGGCGCTGCGTTCAGTCCACCGGCCGGCTCGCCACCCGCGATCAGATGCTTGGCGCAAGCCACCACGTGATTCCCTGAATATTTCCCGTCACGCCCTTGAAATCCCCAGATGGCATATTTCCCCATCTCGGAAGTCAGCAGCGCATCCTCGCCGAACGTCTCGCCCATCCTTCCCCAGCGGGCGTCACGGGCGATGTCCAGATTAGGAGCGAATGTCCAGAACAACCCCCTCTGACGCATCTCAAGCGCGGTTTCCTCTCCGATCTTCTCCATCAGTTCCGGATTGAAAGTGGAAGCCATGTTGATGTTCGTAGGATAGACCGTGCACCCTTCGATCAGCGCGTTCCCGTGGATCGCGTCGATCCCCAGCAGCAGCGGAATCCCCAACCGGCTCTCCTGAGCCAACTTCTGAAGCGCCACCGCCTCCGTGGAAGTCATCACGTGCAGGAACGCTCCCACTTCCCCTCTGCGGACTTTATCGGACAAATCCTTGTTGCCCAGGTTCTCGTCGGTAGCGTCGATGTTCTTGCGAGCCGATCCCTTCCCCGGCTCCACATAGCACGGCGCCACATACTGGCACATCTGCCCGACCTTCTCCTCCAGCGTCATCTCCTTCAGCAGCAACGATGCCCTTTCCTCCGCCGTAAGCGAAGCGTCCCGCCAGTCTTTTCTGGCGCACGACATCACCACCGCAGCAAGTCCTAATACTATCGCGATTCTTTTCATATTCAATAATAAACTCTTTTTGCCGCGAGGCGCTTCCCCCGAGGGACCATTCACCCGGACAGGGCGCGAAGCGCAGGTCCCTCGGAGGTATGCGCCTCGCGGCAAAACCAACCAATTATCTTACAGAGACAACAATCTTCTCTCCGACACCAACCTTACCGGCTGACAGACAGACCATTCCGTCCTCGTAAGTCCACCCCTCAACGGCAGTGCCATTGACCGAAACCGAGCTCGGACGCGAATCCCTCTGGATGCGGAATGAATATTCCCGCTCCAACGGCATCCCCTTGAACGATCCCTGAACCGGGTTCACAACAACCTCGACGCCACCATCCTTCTCGTGCGACTCAAACAAAGTGGAAGCGATCCCCCCGTTCTCATATTCATAAGTCTCCCCATCATCGTCGAACATAGTATATTCGCTGTCACCGTGAGGATAAACCTTCAGGATGACGCGGTCGAACGGACGCGCGCCAAGATATTCAACATCAGGCTGTGTCGGGATGATCGCGCCCTCGCGGATGAAGAGCAGCCCCGCGCGGTCGGAAGGATATTCACGAGTGAAGGTCTCCCCCTTGCTGACAATCTTCTCGCCGCTCCAGGCGTCCGTCCAGGTCCCCTTCGGCAGGTAAATCTCGTTTGTGAATATTCCCACGCAGAAATTGTCGCCGAACATGTACTGGTAGGTCATATCGTCGCAGTTGCGGTCCTCAGGGAAGCACAGCGGCATGGAGCGCACGATCGGCATACCGTTCTGCGCCGCCTCAAGCGCCATCGAGTAGATGTATGGAGCCAATGAATATCTCAGCTTGACGTAGAAACGGTAGATGTCCTGCTCCTCCTTGGCGTAGTAGAACGGATGCATCATCGAGAACCAGCTGTTGATCTGCACCCAAGGCAGGAAGAGACCGAAATGGAGTCCCTGCATCTCAAGCTCGCGCGGAACGCTCATCACATCGCACGAAGTGTTCAGGAACCCGCTCATACCAAGGTTCAGCTGATCGTAGAGAGCCGTCTTTCCGCCACCGTTGTCGCCAGAAGTCGAGGCCGTCCAACGCTGGGTTCCGGACCAGCCTCCGCAGTAGTGATGCCAGGTACGCTTGCCGTTGTACTTGCGGCCAAGCTCACGCATCTGCTTCGGGAGCAGAACCTGGTTGAGGTTGTGCATCTCCTTGTCGGTGCGTCCGTTGTAATATTCCCAGTTCGTGTGGTTGTCGATCGTTCGGGCAGGATCCAGCTTGAATCCCTCCACACCCTGATCCATGAACACGGTCAGGTGATCCATCCAATGCTCCTGGCCGGAAAGCTTGCCGCCCGTGCGCTCGGCGATGATGTCCTCCTCCTGGATGCTGAGGTCATACTCCTCGCAGAGCCAGAGTCCGAGGTGGAAGCCCATGGAGCGCAGCTTGCCGATGAAGAGGCGGTTGTGCATCGTCTTAGGGTACTGATCCTGAAGCCAGTAAGGCTCCGGAGAGAACCTGTCGTAGTTCCATTTCTTCTTGGTCGAGAAGTCGTAGCGCTTCTCCATCCACTGAGGCTCAAGCCAGAACACGTCGCAAGGCACGTCGAACTGGCGGAAGCGCACCGCGTCGTTGAGGATGTCGAACTGCTCCTCGCGCATGTTCGGTCCGAAGCAGAGTCCGTAGGCCCATTTCGGCAGGACATAGGTACGGCCCGTGACGAGGGTATATTCATTAAGGATGGCAGGCATGTCCTTGCCCATCATCAGGAAGAAGTCTGCCTCGTCGAAGGTGTTGATAATGTTGAACTTGCTCTTCTGCTGGTTACCGATGTCGAAGAAACTTTTGCGGGTCGAGTTGTTGTAAACGCCCCAGCCGCGCGAGCTCATCATGAACGGCATCGGAATCTCGGTTTGCTGGTAAGTTGTCCACATCCTGAGGAATTCGCCCCTGTGCTGGATGTGGTCGCGGCTGGTGCTGCCGCCGCCGTAGAAGCGCTCGCCGTCTTCCATGCTGATGCTGAGGATGCTGACCGCGTCCGCAGCCGGAATCTCGTGCTTGTCAACCTCTCCGAATTTCCCGTTGTCGTCGCCGATGATGCCTCCGCCGTTGTCAGCGACCTTCAGATCGGCGTATTTCTCGTTGATGAATGACCTCATCTCGCCGCAGAGCCCTTCCTTCTCAGGCAGGAACCTAACCTCACGGATCACCTTCCCGCCTTTGGAGTCCTTCACGGTCATCACTCCCGTCTTCTTGTTGATGGCCAATGAATATTCCGGAGTCTTTAACGTCCAGACCCCTCCCTTGTCGGAAATGTCGGTCTTGACCTCACTCCAGTCGGTCTTGATGAGCTCGTAGCGCTCCATCAGGGACTCGGTGAAATCCTTCCTCGGAGACACCTTGATCCTGAATATGCTCTCGGAGCATGCCTCCACACTGACCGTGAGGCCATCGTTGATCTTCACTTTGTGCGTCGGATTCGCCTGGGCGAGAAGTGTCATCGCAAAGCAGGCGACGGCAAGCAGAATTTTCTTCATTCGTCGTTTGTGGTTTTAATATATTCAGACAAAGATACGAGTTTTTTATTTCGCACGTCCTTTCATTTTTGGCAGAAATACTTACATATCGACATTCGGTTGTTTGGCCGGATTTCATTCGGTTGTTTGGCCGGATTTCGTTCGGTTGTTTGGCCGGATTTTGATAAAACTTTCCGGGGATACTCACTAATTGGGATTTCGAATATCAAGGGAAATGTCGAAATTTGCACTCGGATCTACAACTTTTTTTTATGACGGAGAAATTCACGGAAATAATCACCTCTACGGTTGACGGAGCTTTGGAAAGGCAATGTGCCGACATTCTCAAAAGGATTGGCAATGAATATATTATCGCCAGCATTACCTATTTCTTTGAGGCATCGGACGAAGACACCTACCTTCTGAATGATCATATTCTTCAATCTGCTACCTCCTCCGTTTTAAAAGATTGTCCACTTGTGAGTTATGTGTCACAGAAACCGATGGGCGAGAGGCTTGTCGCGGAAATCCTTTACATTAAGGGTACGCCAAAAGTCAAGAGATATGAGGATTATTTTGTCCTTTGCTCGGATGGCTGTGAGGAACTGCTGACGCAAGGGATACATTTTCCGTCTGCCGGAGACATCGGGGAACAATCCGCCAAAGTGTTCGGCAGACTCAGGAATATTCTTGAATCAGAATCGTTCGCGGTTTCGGACATCGTCCGGCAGTGGAACTATATCAGCCACATCACTGCCGTTAATGATGGTATCCAAAACTACCAGTTGTTCAATGACGCAAGGTCGGATTTCTATGAGACAACCGAATGGTCAAACGGCTATCCTGCGGCGACGGGCATCGGTTGTGACTCCGGTGGAGTTATGGTCGTTGTCTATGCCATAAAGGGCTTCAAAGGAGTTGGCAAGCCGATTGACAATCCTTTGCAGATTCCCGCACATAAATATTCAGGGAAAGTTCTGGCATCTGGCAAGGAGGTCGTCCGCACCACACCTAAATTCGAGAGAGGCAGACTTCTTGGGAACGTCGTCTTTGTCTCCGGTACGGCGGCGATAAAAGGAGAGAACAGCGAGTTCTCCGATGACGCCCGTGTGCAGGCCAAGGAGGCGATTGATGTAGTAGAGCATCTGGTCGAGCCTTCCAACATTTCCAAAGACTGCGTCAACTTCCGTTTTGATCTGCTGCGCGTCTATGTGCGCCGCCCACAGGATATGGAAGTCATCCAAAAAGTATTCAAAGCCCATTTCAGGGACATTCCCACCCATTTCCTCATAGCCGACATCTGCCGTCCAGAGCTTCTTCTCGAACTTGAAGGAATAGGTCATATTTTAATAGTCTCACTTTAGGTTATCGTGCCCGGGTGGATCATACGAAAGCTCGCCATCCTTATTTATGTCATAAACCCCGCGTTTAACATAACAGCATATAACTGTTTGACAATAAAGCCTTGCACATCCTTGAAACCAGGATGAGAATCAATTTTCAAAGTGTTTTTGCCAAAAAATTCCGGCTTGTTTAACGGTGAAAGTATATTTTTGTATACTCGTTAATATGTTTTAAAAGCCATATTAGCGAGCATTTATGCGGAAAGTATCACCTTGATGTTTTACTAAACGCGGGGATTAACAAAACCATTATTAAATAAAGTTTTATGGGTAAACGATTAATTACGACTCTGCTTGCGCTTCTTGCTATAGTCGCGCAGACATTCGCCCAGTCTGCCGTTTCCGGAAAGGTTACAGACAAGGCTGGTGAACCTCTGGTCGGTGTGAATGTCCTTGTGAAGGGCACGACCACCGGAACTATGACGGAACTTGATGGTTCCTGGAACCTTCCGAACGTGAAGTCCGGAGCAGTTCTGGTCTTCTCATCAATCGGCTATGCCGCACAGGAAGTCACTGTCGGCTCACAGAAAGTGATCAATGTTGTTCTGGCCGATGACTCGAATTTCCTTGACGAAGTTGTTGTCGTCGGTTACGGCACAGCCCGCAAAAAGGATGTGTCCGGAGCCATCGCAAGCGTGAACTATGGAAGCAACAAAGACATCGCCAACCTTCCTAACCCTAATGCCTTCGTGGCATTGTCAAGTAAGGTGGCCGGTCTTCACTATCTTCCTACCAACTCCGCTTCAGGCAGCAACCTCAGCACGATGACACTCCGAGGACGTAACACGATCCCTTCCAGCACAAAAGCGGATGCGGAAAGTACCAACGCTCCTATGATCATCGTTGACGGAGCGATTTTCTACGGCTCGATCCAGGAGATCCAGACCAACGACATCCAGAGCATCGATGTGATGAAGGATGCCTCCTCCGCAGCAATCTACGGATCCCGTGCCGCCAACGGTGTGATCGTCATCACGACCAAGAGCGGAAGATCAGACAAGCCTACTGTCAATTTCAACGCAGACCTGAAGTTCAACACTTGGGGCCGCAGGCCAAGGATGCAGACCGATGACGACACGTTCATCGAGCATCGTTTCCTCGCTATGGTCGCCGCGAACAAGATCGCCGCCACCGAGGAAGTCACCCCGGGCGCAGTCTTCTCACAGCGAGAGCTTGAGGTTTACAAGGCGGGAACCAAGGTTGACTGGTTTGACGAGATCTCACAGACCGCTCCTTCACAGAGCTACAGCCTCAGCATATCCGGAAGAAAGAACGCCACTTCTTACTACATTTCCGGTGGATATGACAGAACCAGAGGTGTCCTCAAGGGTGACAACTTCCGCAAGTTCAACGTGATGTCTAAAGTGGACACCAAGGTCGCCGATTGGCTTACCGTTGGCCTCACCGGACGTTACATGGGTTCCAAGAGCTGGGGATGCACCCCTTCAATGCAGGCGGCAACCTGGATGAGTCCATATTCCTACACTCATTCCGAGATCAAGGGCTACGAGAACTGGATCAACTCCAACCCTACCGGAGAGGACAAGATCAACCCACTGTGGGGACGCGAGAACGCCAGCTACCTTTGGACTGACAACCAGACTGTTGGTTACAACATCGGTGGAGTAGGCTATGCCCAGATCGACTTCCCGTTCCTTCCAGGTCTTCAGTACAAACTGACCCTCAATGCGCAGCGCAACACCTCGCAGCAGGATCTGTTCAACAACCCTCAGCTTTACCTTGACACAAGAGTTGAAGACGATCTTGCGAATCCTTACAAATATGTTGGCTCGGCAAAGGGTTATGTGCGTGACTATCACACATCCAACTGGAATATCGACAACATCCTCACCTACACAACCGACATCAAGCAGCATCATATCGACGCTCTCGCCGGTTACACCCGTGAGGCCTACAATCAGGAGGCCATCAGAATCGACTTCAGCGAGTTTGACATTCCTGCCGCAGCCGACCTCGGCACCTATGGCCTTGATCTTTCCAACGCCAACAATATGACAGCCGCCCGTCAGCGCACAAGCTGGCAGCGAATCTCTTACCTTGCAAGATTGAACTACAATTTCGCGAACCGCTACTACCTGACCGGCAACTACCGTCGTGACGGCTACTCTGCGTTCGCCGAAGGCAACAAGTGGGGTGACTTCTTCGGTGCTTCGGCGGCTTGGACCCTAAGCAACGAGAACTTTATGAAAGATGTCAGCTGGCTTGATTTCCTGAAGCTTCGTCTCTCTTGGGGACAGAATGGTTCCAGCGCTGTCGCCGCTTACTCGACCATCGCAGGTGTGGGCAAGACCTACACATGGCTTGGAGAGCAGAGCGTCTATGCAATGTATATCACCGGCCTTGAGAACAAGAGCCTGACCTGGGCCACAACCTCAAAGTGGAACCTCGGATTTGACTTCGCCGTACTTGGTTCAAGACTTGACGGTACTGTAGATGTTTACACATCGGCTACAACCGACCAGCTTCTCAACAGGTCAATCCCTTATGTCTCAGGATTCCCTTCAGTTGACGCCAACGCCGGTAAGGTGACCAACAGAGGTGTCGAGATCACACTCCACTCCATCAACCTCAACGGTGACGGTGTCAACACACTGAATTGGGAAACCAACCTTACCTTCGACCTCAACCGCAACAAGATCGTGAAGCTGTTCGACGACAACAACAACATCGATGTTGCGGGTGTGACCAAGAATGGCTACGATTTGAGCTATGCTCTTATGCCGGGACACTCCATCACTTCTGCATGGGACTACAAGCTTCTTGGAATATTCCAGAGCAAGGAGGAGATCGACAACTACAAGAGCTCTGACGGCACGGTGATCATGCCGGACGCCAAGCCAGGTGATCTGAAATTCGCCGACATCGATGATGACGGAAAGATTACCACAGCGGACAAAGACTGGATCGGAGACATGGATCCTCTCTTCACCGTCAACTTGGGCAACACCTTCAGCTGGAAGAACTTCTCCCTCTACTTCAGCTTCCGCTGGATGCAGGGCAATGACAAGCACTTCCTCGGCTACGACCCTCACGGATTCTCTATCGGAACGACCGACAACCAGCTTGACATCAACCCTTGGACTGAGAGCAACCACTCAGACAAGTATCCAAGGTATGGCTATGAGAACAAGTATGGTTACAACTACTGGAACCAGCGCAGCTTCCTGAAGCTCAAGGATCTCACTCTGTCCTACAACTTCAACTCAAAGATCCTGCGCAAGGCGAGCATCCAGAACCTGCGTCTGTACGTTTCCGCCACCGACCTCTTCACCATCACTGGATGGTCAGGTCTCGACCCTGAGAATGGTGGTACTGTCGCCGCTGACATGTCAAGTACACGTTTCGGCTCTACCCCTACTTACAGAACAGTGTCTTTCGGTGCCAACATCACATTTTAATCAGACAGCATTATGAAGATCAGAAAATATATTCTTGCGGCTGTTGCCGCGATCGCGACGTTCGCTGTGACTGGCTGCGAAAGCGATAGCAAGTTCCTTGAGGAAAAGTCGTACACACTCAACTCAAAGACTTTCTATAACAGCCCAGCCGATGTTGAACTCGCAATAAACTATGGCTACGCCAGAGTTCAGTACCTCTTCCTTGGAGTAATGCACAACTCTTGCTCGTGGCTCCTTATGGGTTGTGGCCTTGACACATTCACTTCCACCGGAACGAATGGAATCGGTGGTGGGAACTGGAACAATGGCTACAATGCTGATGACGGTTTCATCGACCACTGGTTCAGAAACCAGTACTATGTCATTTACGACATGAACAAGGTGATCCAGACCATTGAACAGAAGGATCTCAACTGGAACAACGAGACACAGAAGAATGAATATCTTGCAGAGGCCAGATTCCTTCGCGGTTGGTTCTACCGTAATCTTGCCGGTCTCTATGGTGGCGTTCCTGTGGTCACAGAACCTACTGAGGAACTTTGCCTGGACTTCCCGAGAAACACTCGTACTGAAGTTTGGGAGCAGTGCTACGATGACTTCAAGTTCGCAAGCGAGAATCTTCCTTTGACGGTTGCCGCTGCCGGACGTGTCACAAGAGCCGCTGCCGATCATTATCTCGCAGAGATCTGCAACACCCTTGGCAAATTCGATGAGGCTGTTCAGGCCGCGACACGTGTCATCGATGGAACAGACGGTGACTATCATCTTATGACCGCCCGCTACGGCGAGCGCAAGGACGAGGCTACCGACAGGTATGGCCACGCTCTGAATCCTTACTGGGATCTTTTCCAGGTCGGCAACCAGAATCACGAGGCTGGCAACAGCGAGGCTATCTGGGTCGCTCAGTACAACTACGGAACCTACAGCACCGGTGGTGGTGGAAACTCTTGGTGGAGGTGTAACTACAACCAGTCAGAGGCCGCGATCAACTCTAACTGGATTCGTTCCAACAACACCCGCAAGACCATTAACGGCAAGGAGAATGTAAGAATCTTCGGTGACGGTGGTTTCTACTTCGCCGACGGCAAGACAGAGGCCGGTTCTGCGCGTCCTGACTCTATCGGAACAATCGGTGTCTATGGCCCGACAATCCGTCCTACCAATTTCTTCATCTACAATGTATGGAATGACAAGAACGACTTCCGTGGATCGGAAACGATGCTCCAGCACAATGTTTGGCAGCCAAGCGGTGAGAAGACCTGGCCTCAGGCCATAGCTGATGTGGCGACCCTTTTCCCGTCCTACACTCTTACACCTGCTGACACAGTTGGTTACTGGCCTCGCCTTTGGAAGTTCTCCACAGACAAGCGCGGTACCAAGACATCCGGTCCAAGCTGGCAGCAGTATGATGTCGATTGGTATGTCGCCCGTGTTGCGGAGACCTACCTGCTCCGCGCCGAGGCTTATCTTGGTAAGGGCGACAAGGCAAACGCCGCAAAGGACATCAACGCAGTCAGAGAGCGTGCCGGCGCGGCCGACTGCTCTGCCTCAGAGGTGACTCTTGACTACATTCTTGACGAGCGCGCCCGCGAACTCTTCGGTGAGGAGCAGCGCCGTGTGACCCTCTCACGTCTGTCCAACAACCCTAACCTCGCCTCACTTGGCTATGGCAACGTTCTTGTGGACAGAGTCAGGAAATATGGCTGGAACTACCCTAACGCCAACGACGGAATCCAGCGTCCGAACATCCACGACTATGACTATGTCTTCCCGCTCCCTAACGGATTCATCCAGTCCAACACCGGAAGCGAGATTCCACAGAACATAGGTTGGGACAACGGTACATTCGACAACAGCAAGTAGTCTGACTACATTACTATAAGAAGAGGGAGGTGATTGGATTCGCCTCCCTCTTTTTATTTCAACATTCTGAACTCCAACTATTTCGCTTTCACAGTTATGTCTGTTCCAGAAGTGTTACGGAGAGTGTTGGCGATTTTGTGCCGGCTCACAGTGACCTTATGCTCCATCAACTCTGGAAGATTATAGGAGACCATCTGGTCAGCGTAATACTCCAGCGGATTCCTCTGAGGAAGGAGGAACGGCTTTGAAGCCTGTCCGTTTTCGTCTATGTGGCAGATGAACGGCCTTGTGTAGAGTCCGTCTATTCTCCTGCTGCTGAATACCAACCAACGACTGTTGCCGCTCCAGGAGTGATAACTGTCCACGTCCTCGGAGTTCGCCGCTTCAAGAGGACGGGTCTCCCCTGTTGACATATTCATAACCCAAAGGTCGGCATCCTTGTGCCAGATGGAGAAATTGCCATATTCCTGAAGAGTGAAAACCAGAAACCGGCCGTCCGGGGATATTCGTGGAAACGAGACGCTCTTGCCGTTGGCGGCGCCGTTGTAGAGGGTGTCAACACTGTCGCCGAAAGATGCGTCATCCGGGTTGAAGTCAATGCGGCAAAGGCTGTATTTTACTTTTGAATATTCCTGAGGCATCGGAGAGGCAGCCTTGGCGGAACAGAAGTACAGGCTGCGGCCATCGGGCGAAAAGGTAGGGAATGTCTCGAAGGAATCCTCCGAGCGGGTCAGAGGCGACCAAGAGATCTCGTGTTTGTCCACATCGTACAGCACGATGTCGGAGGCGCTGTCATAGACTTCGATACGGTTTGGATTGTGACTGAAGAAGTTCTGGCTCGTTGAATTGACAGAGAAGGTCACATACTTCCCGGAAGGATGCCAATAAGGGTACACCAAAGCGCTTATCGTTGAGTCTGTCTTTGTGTTCAGCTTTTCCACTTTATCATCCAGAATCATCGCGGTTCCGCCATAATCAGCACGCGCGTGGAAAAGCATCCTGGAAGGATCCCTCTGGCAATAGGTATGGCAGTTGACACAATTGCCGCCTGTCAGCGAGTTCTCAATGATGGGTGTTTGCGAATATGTCTCCAAGTTCCTCTGGTAGATCCCCATCTTCTTCCACGCCTCATAGCCTGGCGGTATCAGTCTGTAGGAGAGGTACGGATCGATCACGTCCGCTGAAACGCTGAGGATGAATGGTTTGAACGCCATCCACTTTCCGTCGCGTCTGACGGCCACAGTGAGTTTTACGTCCGAGCCTTTGCCCGTCTCCATCAACTTTTTCCAATATCTTGTCGGAAAAGAGAATAACCCCTTCCGTCCCTTGATCTGCCTTTCGCCGGAATTTCCATTGACGATCAGCACCGCCGGCTCGTCGCCAAGGTAGGAGAAGTTCAGCGGGGCGATGTTCGCCGGAATGGTGACTCCGGCGTAGTCCGGGAATATTTTCGGACACTCCTCAATGTTTCCTGAAACGCTTATTTCCTGTCCACAGGAGGCCAGAATCATAATTGACATCAACGATAATATTCCATTGATGAGCGGCAGCTTCGATGGTCGCAGAGCCTGCCGGAGCGATGACCCTAAAGACGAAGTCATATTCATTAATTATCAGAAATTTGAGTGAACAAAAGATAGTACCAGAACGTCTCTCGGAAAGAGGCCATAGCGGATTTTGGGTTCCGGCTTTGCGCCGCCTTGCCGTATTTTTCCTTGAAGGATTTGAATCTGGCCAGATTCTCCTCGGTCACTCCGTGCGCAAGAATCCAATCAAGGTCGTAGGCTTGTCTGCGCTCGACATCCTCCTGCGGCATCCCGTGGCTGACCGCGAACTTGACGTCCATTGTTGCGTAATAATCCGAGTAGAACAAAAGACATTCCTGCACCGGTGTCGGAAGAGTCTTCAAGGCAGGCGCTCCGAAATATTTCTCAACAAACCCCACAACGTTGTCCATATCCTTTGCCAACAGGAGATATGAAAGGGCATATTCCATCGCCTTCTCATCGGACGGATTCGCTTCGACTATCCTGAACAGGTCATCCATCGGATTGGTGTACAAAACGAAAGCGTCCTCACATCCGAGGTCTTTCCGTCCATTGCCCAAAAGACTGTCACTCTCAACAGCCTTGTCATTCCATAGGAATGTCCTTTGAGAGGAAGCCCATTTCGAGAGAAGCGGAGACTTTTCCATAAGACGGATGTATTTTTCAGCCGTGGCGTAGGAGCCCCTCATAAGGTCGATCTGAAGAATCATTCCCAACATCGACGGAACATTGTCTCCGAACGCTTGGTTCGCGTTGAAAGCCATACCCTGCGCCGCGCCCATATTCCCCATAGCAAAGAGAATCCTGCCGAGCCGCGGCAGATCCATCTCATTCTGCGCCTTCACGTCATTTATCAGCGACGCCGGCCCGTTCTGCCGGTATTTGAAAAGGTCCTCAGAGAGGATTCCTTTCTCCGCCAAAGCCAGATTCAGATAGTTAGCCTCGTTCTGCGATCTTACATCCCGTCCGTGCAGACGGATGATGCCGTCCCAATCCTCATTGGTCGCCAAACATTCCAACCGGTAAAGCCTTGTTCTGGCCTCGAACCGGGAAGCGCCGCCGAAATAGGCATAAGTTCCCAACGTCGCCGCAGTGCAAAGAAGGAATATGAAGCCCTTGGCGGCCATAGTCCCGACCTCCAGCCTTCGCGAGCAAGCGGCGATGAATATGCAGACTGACAGCATAACCCAGCTTACGTAGTGGATCTCAGGCATATTCATTATATTGACCTCGTAATACATCTTTGGAGTGAAGGCGTCGATGACTGAGGCAATCTCGCCTGTCTGGATCATAAACAGGCCGAGGACAAGGGTCAGTAACGGATAAACAATTGACAATAAAGATTTTGGCCGTTTTACGAATATATCGAACAACACTGCGCGGACAGCGAACAGGAGTGCGACGGAGCCAGCCAGAAAGAAAAGTCCGACCGTCATCAGGCATCCTTGGACCCAAGGTACGCGGCAGCTTCTGATCTTAGTATATTCCCAAAGGCAAAAGACAGCCGCAACGTAGGCAAGGAGTCCTTGGTAGAAACTATAATAGTCTAATAATGAGACAGCAAGAAAGGCGGAAGGCAGCAGGCACAGTGGGAATATTCCCCAAATATTTCTATTGGATCCATCCGCTGGCACATCGGAGAACCGCCCTCCTGTGCAGGCAGTCCTCCCCATAATTTTCCAGACCAACAATGCGTTCAGTCCAAGGATAATAATTGTGATCACCACCCCGGCTCCGGGAATGGTGAAGAACTGCACCAGAAACTTGGCGGCCAGTTCCGTCAGTCCGCCGGGATGCATCAGTATTCCTTTGACGTACTCCCAGTCCAAGAGGAACATCTCCTGCAGCCCCCTGAAAGGCAGCACCCATTTCTGCGAGGAGAGAAAGCATATAAGGAACAGAATCGCACAGACAAAAACCGCGAAAGTCAGAGCGATTGTCCGCACGGTGTTTTTTTGAACTTTTTTCATAATGACTCTCGGCATCCTTCGTCCTTTCGTTTTATGCCACACAAAGAAACTGATTTCCGAGGAATAAAACAAATTCAATTTTCCTTGTGGCGCAAGCCCGTATTTAACGCGTGCCAAAATGGAAAGTACGGAACGCCACTTCTATGCAAAAAGGATTGCGCTTGTCATTTTTCAAAGTGTTTTTGTCAAATATTATCACAAAGTTCAATTCCGATAGTATAATTTTGCAACGTTTTGAACGAATTAACAACATATTGCATAATGACACAACACAACTGATAACAATTATTTCATCTCCCCCTTATACATTTTATATTCACTAAACCGCGCGTTTAGAAAACCATTATTTTTAAATAACAGTTTATGGGTAAACGTTTATTCACAGCTTTGCTTGCGCTTCTGCTAATCGGGGCGCAGGCGTTCGCCCAGTCCGCCGTGTCCGGAAAGGTCACGGATGAGACAGGGGAACCCTGTGTCGGCGCCAATGTCCTTATAAATCTGAGTTTTTCAATTTAATATACCTATAATTCCAGATTCTCGGTTTTAGCC
>ERZ1034723.603-NODE-603-length-18787-cov-4.296391_pt1 | contig 18787 bp, 18 predicted proteins | sample MGYA00520637_ERZ1034723 | MGnify/ENA primary metagenome ERZ1034723 (study PRJEB33766, sample SAMN09781719) | gut metagenome | biome: gut microbiome | host: Homo sapiens | place: Madagascar | study: EMG produced TPA metagenomics assembly of the PRJNA485056 data set... | reverse complement strand
TTCTGCTCAGCCGTCTTCTGCGCAAATGCCTTTCTGACAATTGCTTCTTCCTGTTCATCCAACGCAGACTGCGGCTTTTTGCCGGTCACACCGTTTGCTTCCAGAACTGCAATAATATCTTTACTTTCGATTCCTAACTCTGTTTTTAATTGATGTATTTTAATTTTTGCCATCCGTTACACCTCCAAATTTTTCTGCATATCGATCTTTTTTACAATCTCCTTACCAAGTCCTTCGTCCAGAACTGCCAACGATGCTCGCATCTGCTTTCCGATACAATGTCCCAGAGCTTCCTTGGTAGCATAGATTGCAAACGGTATCCGGTAGTAATCACATGAATCTCTGAATGCCTTTTTGGTATTGTCTGAAGCATCTTCTGCCACCATTACAATATAGGCTTTCCGTGCTTTTATTGCTTTCTCTGTTGAAAACTCTCCACTGACAACTTTTCCTGCTTTCGCAGCAAGCCCAAGCATAGATAATACCTTATCTGGTTTCAAGTGCCTTCAACTCCTTACCTAATTCTTCATATACATCAGCCGGTATCGGCATTTTGAATGACCGTTCCAGTCCCTTAGACTTCTTTGCCTTTTCCAGGCACTCTCCGGACATACACAGATATGCGCCCCTGCCGTTTTTCTTACCTGTCGCATCCAGTTCAATCTGACCCTCTGTTGTCCGAATAATGCGAATCAATGATTTCTTATCTCTCGGCTGTCCACATCCGATACACTGTCTCATTACTGCTTTCTTAGCCACGTAATCACTTCCTTACTCGCTCTCACTTATTATGAAAGAGTCTCTGCTTCTGTAGGTTCCTCTTCCGGCTCAACCTGTGATTCACTCTTAATATCTATCTTATATCCTGTCAGACGTGCTGCAAGTCTTGCATTCTGACCCTCTTTACCGATTGCCAGAGACAACTGATTATCCGGTACAATTACCTTGGCGCTCTTCTCATCAACATCTACTGTCACAGATACAACACTGGATGGACTCAACGCATTTTTAATAAAAATGGCAGGATTAGAGTCCCATGTGATGATATCTATCTTTTCTCCACGCAGGTCACTGACAATTGCATTGACACGGGCACCGTTTAATCCTACACAGGCACCTACCGGGTCTACGTTCTCATCATTCGACCATACGGCAATCTTGGAACGGGAACCGGCTTCTCTGGAAATCGCTTTGATTTCTACTGTACCGTCCGCTACTTCTGTTACTTCCTTTTCAAACAGACGCTTTACCAACTCCGGATGTGTACGGGAAACCAGAATCTTAGGTCCCTTGTTACTTTCCTTTACTTCAATGATATATAACTTTACACGATCTGTCGGACGGAAAGTTTCGCCCGGAATCTGTTCGTTCTCTGTCAGGATGGCATCGGTCTTGTCATCTAAGCTGATACATACATTTCTTCCTACATAACGCTGAACCACACCGGTCACAACATCCTTTTCCTTACACTGGAAATGATTGAAAATAGATTTTCTCTCTTCTTCCTTAATCTTCTGCACAATTACATTTCTTGCATTCTGTGCCGAAATTCTTCCGAAGTTCTTCGGCTGTACTTCAACTCTGACCACATCACCGACCTCATATCGCGGATCATGCATTTTAGCTTCTTCCAGACTGATCTCTGTTGCCGGATTGATAACATCCTCTACCACCTCACGCTCAATAAATGCACTGAACTCGCCGGTCTTGCGATCCATCTGTACCTGCATATTAACGTCGCTGTCTTTATCCTTCTTATAAGCATCAACGATTGCTTTTTCAATCGTTTCCATTAATACTTCCTGGTCTATTCCTTTCTCTTTCTCAATCTGAGCAAGTGCATCCATAATTTCTGACATCTTTTTTTCCTCCTTAATCATTAAAAGTCAAATGCTAATCTTATCAGTGCAATATCTTTTCTGGCAATCACTGCCTCATTTTCTTCCAATTCTATCGTTACCGTATCCTCATCATAAGCTTTCAGAATCCCGGTAAACTCCTTCCCGTATTCTCCGGCCTTATAAAGCTTCACCTCTACCTCTGTTCCGAGGCTCTTTTCAAAATCCCGTTCCCGCTTTAATGGTCTTCCAAGTCCCGGAGAACTCACCTCCAGGATATAAGCCTGCCCGATAAAATCATCTTCGTCAAGCTTTGCTTCTAATTCATGACTGATCATTACACAATCATCAATTGTAATGCCGCCCTCCTTGTCCGCATACACTCGCAAATAATAATTTGCGCCTTCTTTTACGTACTCTACATCCCACAGTTCAAATCCATGTTCGTCCAGAATTGGCTGTACCAATGCTTCGCATCGCTGTTCAATTTCTGCCCGTTTCATACTCTGATCATCAGCCTCCATCCTTTATAAAAAGCTTTGCAACCAGACCGTGACCATGATTTTCCGTTAAAGAAACAGCCAAAACATAAGATAAGAGTGGACTTTCGTCCACTCTTACTGTCACACTGGTATCACAACTATTGTTAATATAACACAGTATTTCCAAATATGCAAGTTTTTAATCTTCATAAACTGTAATTTCAATACACTGGACCTTATCATCACCATCATATTCCAGATAAAGGTCTGTCTTGCCATCTGCAGAATCATAATATACACCATCATCTGTTGTACTGTCCGGGTCGCCAAGCAAGCTGACAACCTCTGACTTACTGGTTCCGAAAGTAATTCCGTTAGCTACTTTTACACTCGTTGCTGTACAGGCTGAAGAATAATTATCAACATTAAGCCCCGTCAGCTTCAGATCCGATTCAGAGTAAACCGTGCTATCTGACGTATTTTCTATAAAGCCCCATACAGAATATCCATCTGCAGAATCCAGTAGTACAAAGTGGTACTCCCCGGAGTCCCAGCCATCTGCAGCCAGAGAATCCATGTCATCTTTCGATTTTTCATTAACGGAAAAACCGGTGCTTTCAAATGAAACCGGCAAAGTATAAACTGTTCCGTTAATCATGATCTGATTTACATCTGTCAGATTTGCATTGGAAGAAGGTAATACTTCCTCTGCGGCTCCGAAACCATCCTCTGTATAAACCGGATCATAATCTCCGGGTACATAATCAAAATCATCATCAATACTGTTATCCTCAAGTGTATTTATAATTTCTTCCCAGTCCATTTCACCAAATGATTTACCGGCTGAAGATAATATACCCACCATCAGGAACATAAAGATCAGACCACTGATCAGACCCAGAGCACTTACGATCATACCTGAGATTCCAAGTCCCTTGCTTGAGTTCTTCGTCAGACAAACAATTGCCAGAATAATACCTACCAAACAGAAAATAAGCGGAACAACCATAATTCCACAGGCAGAGGTTAAAAGACCCAGAATACCGAAGATCAGACCAACAATTCCGGCTGCTTTGCCCGGTTTCTTCTGCTTCTGTGGCTGCTGAACCCCCATCTGTGTCTGCTGACCGTAATATGGTTCCTGATATGTACCAGCCTGCTGATATGGTGCCTGCTGTGGCTGTGGTACACCCTGCTGATAGGTTCCGGCCTGTGGCTGCGGTGCGCCCTGCTGATAGGTTCCGGCCTGTGGCTGCGGTGCACCCTGCTGATAGGTTCCGGCCTGTGCTGTTGCTGTATCTTTTTCCGTTACGGTGAATGGATTTGCTGCCGGTTTTTCCTCCGGTTGTGCGGATACTGCTTCATATGTCGGCTGTACTGCTTCTATTGTCTCCGTAGTTTCTACTGTTACAGAAGTCGGTTCCGTTACTTCCGGTGTGGCTGCTACTGTCGGCTCTGTTACCTCCGGCATAATCACTGGAGTTGGCTCCGTTACTCCGGAAACCGGCTTTGCTGTCTCCGGCATAGCTGTTTCTTCCTGCTTCTGTGGCTGAATCGGATTTCCGCAATTCTGACAGAATGAATCTCCCGCATTCACCGGAGATCCACATACACTACACTTTAATTCTTCCATATAATCCCTCCAATTTATCTCCTATTATTTTTCAAGCTTCTATTTAGGAATTGTATCATAGCTTTCCTGTTTTAGCAATGAGCGAAACATTTTCTTAAGAGCTCTGTAAATCTTTGCTAAGGAAATATTGGTATAACAGTTCTTTAAACACATACGAATAGGTAAGTCTCCGGACATCACTTCCTGCATATACCGGCAGACTCTGAAAGCACGCCCCGTCTATATAAATATCCATAGTTCCCACCACAGTATCTTCTGTGATCGGTGCCTCCGGATCCGTAATCAGATTTTCCTTTATTTGTATATCTTCTCCTGTACGCACCAGCAGCCGGACGGTCTCTCTGATTTCCGGTTCTATCACTGAGTTTCCCTGCCCATGAAGTATTGTAAGACTGCTGATCTTCTGTTCCGGCGTTACGATCGTCTGCTTTTCATACTCTGCCATGCCATAATCCATAAGGCTTCTCGTGTCCTCCCATTTATAGGTCTTATGTGGTGGCCAGCCGGATGCGAGAACTACTGTGATCAGAGTTTTCTCTCCCCGCCTGGCAGCTCCGGCAAAGCAATATCCCGCCTCTCCGGTAAACCCGGTCTTGATTCCCAGTGCTCCGTCATAAGAGGTCAGAAATGCATCCTTATTCACAACGGAAACCATGCGTTTCCCCTGAATCTCCTGAAACGTATATGCCGGTGTCCGGATAATTTCCAGAAACTCCTGATTTTGAATCGCATAGCCGGCAATTCTGGCCAGGTCACAGGCGGTTGTCTGATGTCCCGGAGCATCCAGACCGTTCGGTGTTATAAAGTTGGTGTCAAATGCACCTATCTCCTGCGCTTTCTCATTCATCAGCTCTGCAAAAGCTTCTACCGAACCACCGATATGCTCTGCAATTGCGACTGCCGTATCATTGTGCGATTCCAGCATCAACGAATAAAGCAGATCCTTCAGATAATATTGCTCTCCTTCTGCACCGTTCATCTGAACATCCGGCTGTGCCGCCGCATTTTTCGAGAATGTGACCACATCCTCCGGGTTACCGATCTCCAATGCCAGAATACAGGTCATGATCTTGGTCGTGCTCGCCATTGCCTTTTTCTCATATCCATTTTTTTCATATAGCATTCTTCCGCTGTCTGCATCCATCAGTGCCGCTGCCCCGGCATGCAGCTCCGGAATTTCCGCACTTTCCGCTTCCGCGGCCTGTGTTTCGGAATCCTGTGCCTCACCGCTTTGCAACTCTCCGGTTTCTGTAGTGTACTCTTCCGTAACAGCCTCTGTTTCCACTTCCGCTACAGTATGCTTTGACAGCTGTCCAAGCTCTACCAGTCCGGTTCCAAACAGGATCAACGTAACTGCCAGAATCCCCGCAATTTTCCAGATATCCTCAATCTGCCTGAGGTTTTCTATCTTTTCCTTTAATTGGCTCCAATCTTTTTTCATAAAAAATACCTGCCGGTCTGCTTATGATATTGTATCGCAGACGGCAGGAAAATATGACCGTTTTCGCACATTATGTATTTAACGTAATATTAGCCTCTTCAATGGCCTGTTGTTCAAAATCCGCAATCTTATCTGGTGTGATCAGTGGCAGATCATCCGTTGACTTCACACCAAAGCCCCGGAGAAAGTCCTCGGTTGTACCGAACAGGATCGGTCGTCCCAGTGCATCCAGACGTCCGACCTCCTCGATCAGATTATACTCTACCAGCTTATTGATGGCATGTACACAGGATACCCCGCGGATTGCCTCGATCTCTGCACGCGTAATCGGCTGCTTATAGGCAATGATCGATAATGTCTCCAGCTGTACATCTGTCAATGCATGTTTCTGGGGCAGATTCACAATCTTGGACAGAACCTCATAATACTCATTTCTGGTACACATCTGAAACGAATCATCCAGCTCTATGATCCGGATTCCCCGCTCCTCCTGATCATATTCATCCATCAGATGATGAAGCAGCTTTCTGGTCGTATCCGTATCATGTTCGATTGCTGCCGCAATCTGGCTGACTGTAACCGCTTTTCCCATAGCAAACAGTATTGCTTCGATCGCCGATTCTAACTTCTTTATCTCCTGTTCCATATTCTATCTCCTATTCCAGTGAATCTATCATAATATCATCAAATAATCCGTCCTGCCGCACCGTGATCGCACCGACCTTCATCAGTTCAAGAATAGCCATAAAGGTTACGATTACATTGATCTTTGACGCCTGTATTTCAAGCAAAGTGCGGAAACTGATACCTTTTAATCCCTTCACCTGATCCCGGATCGTATCCATCCGTTCTTCAATACTGATCTCTTCCCGTTCAATCGTACCGAACTTACTTCGGATTGGGTCAATCTTTTCCACCTGTTTTTTCATGACCATCTGAAAAATCTCATTCAGGCGATTTAAGGTCAGTCCATCACATAGTTCTACCGGATCAATCTCTTCCCGGTATTCAGCTACCTCCTTTGGAATTGCCGGAGATCTATAGATACTGCCTGCGGCATCCAGCTCCATATCCTTAAGCTCTGTTGCAGCATACTTGTACATCTTATACTCCAGTAACCGCCGTACCAGCTCTGCCCGTGGATCCTCTTCCTCTTCCTCCTTTGGCAGCAGCATCTTCGCCTTAATATTGATCAGTGTAGCCGCCATGACCAGAAATTCACTCATCACATCCAGGTCCTGTCGCTGCATCTCACCCAGATACTCCAGATACTGCTCTGTGATCGTAACGATCGGAATATCATATATATTTACCTGATTCTTTTCGATCAGGTGTAAAAGCAGATCTAATGGTCCCTCAAACACCTGAAGCTTTACATCTATCGACATGATTTCTCCTCAGCTTTCAATACGATTTATTATAAAGAAAAGCGGAGCAAATGACAACTGCTTCTTCAGCCTTTTCTCTTCAGCTCCACAACCATGATTTCCGGAATATTATTGACGCGGATTTTCAACGTATGATTTCCAAGGCCGCCGCTCAGAAGCATGGTACTGTTCCCCTCCTCGTAACAGCCTCTGTCATATTTCGGAAAAATCCGGACTCTTGGCGAGATTGCACCTCCCAGACCCGGAAACCGCACCATTCCCCCATGCAAATGACCGGATATGATCAGATCTGCTCCCCATGCTGCATATTCTTTGAAATATTCCGGTGTATGTGCAATCATGATATTAAACTGCCTTTTATCCGGTTCACCAATCATCTGATCCATGATTTCCGTTGAAAGTGGTTTTCTGTGAAATCTCTGATAATAATCCAAACCAAGCTCCAACCCGTATACCGGAATCACAGCCTGTCCCTTCCGGAGTTCTGTCCTCGCATTTTCTAACAGAACTATTGTACCTTTTAGCTTGTGCAGATAGTCTTCCCACATACTACCGTACTGCTCCGTATCCTGCTTCACCCGCTCTTCATGATTGCCCAATCCATAATATACCGGATATCTCTCTGCAAGCGAGCAGATCAGGGCAGCGGCTATCTCTGTCGGCTGCCCCGGATGCCCGACCAGCATATCTCCGGCAAGGAGAATATAATCCGGCTTTTCCTCATTGATCTTTGCGATTAACCGCTCATTATTTTCTCCAAACTCTGCATTATGAAGGTCCGCCAGAATCAGGATCCGGCTGCCGTCAAATTCCTCCGGAAGCTTCTCTGAGCTTATGCAATAATGACTCACGGATAATTTTCGATTCTCGATCGTACTGACAACCGCTATGCTCAGAAGCATACCTGCCAGTATAATTCCAATTATTATTAAAATCTGCATGGGTTTCCTTTCGTATTCCGCTATCAGCCTGCCTCCTTCAGAAAAAACAGACGATAAACTGCCTGCTGAAAACAAAATCCATAGGTTTGTTTTTCAACCGTTTCTGCTGCCCGGATCGGAATTGCGCCAATCCGCTCTCCATCATAATAATAGACTGCTTCTCCGATCACACTGTCCTTTTCAACCGGAGCCGTCAGCTCTGAGTAATTCATTTCCTTCTGTATATCCTCCGGATGCATATCTCCGGTCAGAACACAACTGAACATTTCCTGTTCCGGATAACAGGACACCATTTCTTTTTTTCCCTGTTTCACGGGAATCTGACTGCCGGAGGTCAATACCGTATCATCCTGATACAGTCTGCAATTTGCAAACCCGTAATCAAACAGCTTACATACCTCACTGTTCCGGATCTCCTTGGTTTCTGCTCCCATAACAACTGCGATCAGGTGTACATCCTCCTTAGATGCAGTTGCCGAGATGGAAAATCCGGCTTCACTGGTATATCCTGTTTTCAAGCCATTACAATATGGATAGAGCTTTAGTAATTTATTTGTATTTGCCAGTCCGAACTCCGAAGATCCTCTGGCTGTCACATGTGTGATCCGGTCCATCCATATGGTCGAGTAGTTAAATATCTCCGGATGCTTCACTGTCAGTTCACGGCTCATGATCGCTATATCTCTGGCTGTGGTTAAATGTCCGTCTGCATCCAGCCCACAGGCATTTTCAAAATGGGTATTCACCATTCCCAGCTCTGCCGCCTTCTCATTCATCATCGCCACAAATGCCGTTTCACTGCCGGCAATGTGCTCACCCATTGCCACAGCCGCATCATTTCCGCTGGCTATGATAATACATTTGATCATGTCTTCGACCGTCTGTGTCTCTCCGGCCTCAAAAAAGCACTGGGAGCCACCCATGGATGCCGCATGCTCGCTGATCGTTACCGTATCCGTCAGATTCATTTTTCCTGTATCCAGCCGGTCAAATATTAACAACAGCGTCATCACCTTTGTTACGCTGGCCGGATGCCTCTGCTCATCGGCATTCTTCTCATATAAAATCTGTCCGGTCACCGGTTCCATCAGAATGACAGAGGGAGATTCCAACTGCAGAACATCTCCGGTTTCCACGACTGTTTCCGTGACTGCCTCCGGTTCTCCCGGATCTGCTGTGCCATCCGATTCCGTTGATTCACCGGTCTCTGTCGTTCCGTCTGTCTCTGTTTCCGGTACCTGAGCAACGGTATTTCCTGTTGTTACATTCAGCGTTATATAAGCTCCCAAGGTCAGTAAAAGTCCGAACACTACGATTCCTGAAATACTTCTTTTCCTGTTCCGGTTCATACTGTACTCCGATTACTTCTTATTGTCACTATATTCCGCCGTCCGGGAAAACAGAACCTTTTATTTCAGGATAATCCCTTTTACGATCGGTTCCGGCTGCATCCGCACGGATGATATCTCGTATGCATTGATCAGACGATTTTTCGCCTCTTCTACCTGATCCTCCTGATTGCCGTAAATATATGCAAACGGCTCTTTCGTAGTTACCGCATCTCCCAGATGACGGACCAGTCTTATGCCAACGGTCGGATCGATCACACTGTCCTTGGTGGTACGGCCGCCTCCCAGGATCAGGGATGCCATTCCGACCTCACTGGTCCTACATGCAGTCAGATATCCATCCTGCGCCGGATATACCGGCATCTCAATCGACGCCTTCGGAAAATGTGTCTCCGGCTCATATACCCAGGATGCATTGCCACCCTGTGCTTCCACAAACTCGGCAAACTTTCGAAGTGCCGCTCCGCTTCGGATTGTTTCCTGTAACATCTCTGTGGCCTGTTCCACCGATTCTGCCTTACCTGCTCCCAGTACCATATAGGAAGCCAGCGTCATCGTAACCTCTGTCAGCCTCTTTTCACCATCTCCGTGCAATACCTGAATGGCCTCCTGCACCTCCAGTGCATTTCCGACCATTTCTCCCAATGGTTCATTCATATCCGTAAGCACCGCATAGGTCTTCTTCCCCGCCATATGCCCGATAGATACCATCGTTTCTGCCAGTTTTCTCGCATCCTCCGTGGTCTGCATAAATGCACCTGACCCGGTCTTAACATCCAATACGATCACATCCGCACCGGATGCCAGCTTCTTACTCATAATACTGGATGCGATCAAAGACAGATTGTCAACTGTGGCTGTCACATCGCGCAGGGCATAAATCTTCTTATCCGCCGGTGCCAGATTTGCAGTCTGACCCGCGATCGCCAGCTTCAGACGATTGACATTCCCGATAAACTCCTCTCTGGTCAGACCTGTCTGAAATCCCTCAATGCTTTCCAGCTTATCAATCGTTCCACCGGTATGTCCAAGTCCTCTGCCACTCATTTTTGCTACCGGTATGCCAAGACTCGCTAACATTGGTCCCAGAATCAGAGAGGTCTTATCACCTACTCCTCCGGTACTGTGCTTATCTACCTTGATTCCCTGTATTTCCGACAGATCCAGCTTCTCTCCGCTGTCTGCCATTGCCATTGTCAGATTTACGGTTTCCTCCGGATCCATTCCTCTGAAATATACCGCCATCAGAAAGGCGGACATCTGGTAATCCGGAATCTTTCCGTCCGTATATCCCATAACGATCTCATAAATCTCGTCCTTTGACAGGGTGCCGCCATTTCGCTTCTTTAATATCAGATCATACATGTTAAATGGATGGTTCATGAAACAGTTCCTCCTTTCTGCCTGTGCCAATCTTCAGTGTCTGCAGTCCAAAAATCTCACAAAGTGTCTGTCCTATATCTGCAAAGGTATCTCCTGTATGAAGATTCTTTCCGTGTGCGAATGCCACATTCTTACTGTACCAGAGCACCGGTACATACTCTCTGGTATGATCGGTTCCTTTATACGTCGGATCACAGCCATGATCTGCAGTGATCACCAGCAGATCCGTTTCCTGCATGGCATCCAGAACCTCTTTCAGTCTCAGATCAAAGGCCTCCAGGCCGGCACCATAGCCTGCTGCATCTCTCCGATGTCCCCATTTGGAATCAAATTCTACCAGATTGGTAAATATCAGACCCCGGTTTACTGTTTTCATATAGGCAAGTGTCTGATCCATTCCATCCATATTATCTTTCGTATGAATGGCTTCTGTAATCCCTACGCCGTCAAATATATCCTCAATCTTACCAACCGCTGCTACTGTCAGACCTGCCGTCTTCATATAGGAAAGCAGATTCTTCTCATCCGGTTTTCTGGAGAAATCCCGTCGGTTGGCAGTTCTTACAAAGCCACTGCCTTCCCGCACGAACGGTCTTGCAATAACTCTGGCTACATTATGCTCTCCGGTCAGAATCTTCCGGGCAATCCGACAGATTTCATATAAACGCTCCGGCGATATCACTGCCTCGCAGGCTGCAATCTGAAACACGCTATCTGCGGATGTATAAATGATCGGATAACCGGTCCGGATATGTTCTTCTCCCAGCTCCTTGATAATCTCTGTTCCGGATGCCACACAGTTTCCCAGATACCCTTTGCAGCCCGTTTGTTTCAGAAACTCATCCATAATCTCCTTTGGAAAGCCTTCCGGATAGGTAGGAAACGGAGTCGGTGTATAGATGCCGATCATTTCCCAGTGTCCGATTGTCGTATCCTTCCCCTGTGAACGTTCCTGCAATCTTCCATATGCACCGATCGGATGCTCTATCGGTGGAATTTCCACCATACCGTCAATGTTTCCATACCCCAGACTTCTGAGATTCGGCAGCTGCAACCCTCCACATGCCTCTGCCGTATGTGCAATGGTATTGGCTCCTACATCTCCGAATGCCGCCGCATCCGGTGCCTCTCCCATTCCAACACTATCTAACACAATCCATACTACCCTTTGAACCATAAGCATACCCTCCTTATATTCTATCCGGCTATATACCCCAGATACCGCATCAGGAATATCCAGAATGTCAATGTAACGCTTGATAATAATGTTGTCAGTACAATAATACTGGAAGACAGCACCTCATCTCCATCCATATTCTTTGCCATGATATACGCTGTCGGTGTTGTCGGTGACCCCAGCATAATGATCAATGCCAGAAGCTTTTGATTGCGGAATCCAAACCAGATAGCTAACGGTAAAAAAATAGCGGAAAGTCCGACCAGCTTGATCAAGGTTGAAACAATGGTCGGTTTAATTCTCGCCAGTGCCTGCTTTCCTTCAAATCCGGCTCCGATAGCGATCAGTGCTAACGGTGATGCCATGCTTCCCAGATTACTGATACTCTTTTCTACCATATGTGGCAGTTTTAACTGAATCAATGATGCTATCATTCCCAGCGCAATTCCGATGATGATCGGGTTTTTCGCAATATTGATCAGGGTTGTCTTGATCCGCCCTTTCTGGGAACGCACCTCCTCATTATTGCTCTCCAGCGTTAATATCGTTACCGCAAATATATTATATAACGGCACGGCACCAATGATCATAAGCGGTCCCATACCGGAATCTCCATATATATTCTGGATAAATGCAATTCCAAGAATTGCGGCACTGCTCCGGTACGAGCACTGTACAAAGGCTCCGACCTGTGATTTATCCTTTAAGAACAGCTTCGCCAGAATCCAGATTCCCAGAATACTGATCAACGTAATAACTGCACAGAAGCCTATGTACTCTCCGTCAAAGCTATGCCGGATATCTGTCGCCCATAAGTCCAGAAATAACATACACGGCAGACATACCTTAAATACAAACTTATTGGCGACTGCCACAAAGCCTTCGGTCAGCATTCCGATCCGTCTTAAAAAATAGCCCACCAGCATAACTGCAAACACCGGTACGGTTGCATTTAAACTATATATAAAACTATCCATTGTAATACCACGTTCCTTTTGGGTGTTTTCTTAAAAAACCATTGTTCCCCGGCATTTTCGCTGGGAAACAATGGTTTTATCTTTCCGTTTTCCTGATTACAGTAAATCGGCAACTTCCAGGATCAATTCCTTTGAAAGATCCCAGCCAAGACACGGATCCGTAATGGATTTACCATAACATCCGCCATCCACCGGCTGATTTCCGTTCTCGATATAGCTTTCTACCATGACACCCTTTACCAGCTTTTTAATATCTGCAGAGTGACGCATGCTATGAAGAACCTCTTTTACGATTCTAGGCTGTTCTGCCCACTTCTTACCGGAATTATTGTGGTTAGCATCTACGATGCAAGCCGGATTCTTCAGGTTAAACTTCTCATATAACTCTACCAGAAGCATCAGATCCTCATAGTGGTAGTTGGAAATAGACTGTCCGTGCTTGTTTACCGCACCACGCAGAATACAATGAACCAGATCGTTTCCGTCTGTCTTGGTCTCCCAGCCTGTATAAAGGAATGTATGCTTCATCTGACCTGCCATGCAGGAATTCATCATAACCGTTAAATCTCCACTGGTTGGATTCTTCATTCCTACCGGAATATCCATACCGGAAGTTACGATCCGGTGCTGCTGATCTTCTACGCTTCTTGCACCAATGGCCACATAGGACAAGATATCCTCCAGATACTGCCAGTTTTCAGAATATAACATCTCATCTGCAGCTGTCATTCCGGTTGCCGCAATTGCATCAATATGCATCTTACGAATGGCCTTTACACCTTCAAACAAATCCGGTGCCTTCTCAGGATCCGGCTGATGCAGCATACCCTTATAACCGGCTCCGGTTGTTCTAGGCTTGTTTGTATAGATTCGCGGAATGATCAGGATCTTATCTTTGACCTCTTCCTGAACCTTCGCCAGTCTGGTTACATAATCCAGCACTGCAGTCTCATTATCTGCAGAACAAGGACCGATGATCATAATAAACTTATCAGATTCACCGGTAAATACCTTACGGATCTGTTCATCCCGATTTTTCTTGATTGCTTTTAATTCCGGTGTCATAGGAATCAGTTCCTGTAATTCCTGAACTGTCGGGACCTCTTTAATGAAATGTAAACTCATCCTTCTATCTCCTTCTACTTTTTATCTTTTGATGGATTCATAAATTTGCTTTTATTAATCTCATAATAAACAATTCCAACGCAGAGCATTCCGCCTACAATGTTTCCGAGTGTTACCGGAATCAGATTAGACAGATATCCGGATGCACTTAATGCAGAATGGATCTGATCTGCTGTCATGCCATAGGCTTCCTCCGCAACCTGTACATAGTTTGGATTAGTAGCTGCGAACATACCTGCCGGAATATAAAACATATTCGCTACACAGTGTTCAAAGCCGGAGGTGACGAATGCCATGATTGGGAAAAAGATAGCAAACAATTTTCCGATAATGTCTTTCGCTGTACCTGCCATCAGAATTGCCATACAGACTAAAATATTACATAAAATACCGGAACAAAATGCCGGGAAGAAATCCAGGCTGCATTTCCCGACTGCCACCTTAATCGTATAAGCGCCAAGCAATCCGGATGAATAATCAAACTGGTTCGAATAAAAGGTAAGTGCGGTGGCGATCAATGCCCCTGCCATATTACTGAAATACACAACTACCAGATTCCTAAGCATCTGAAGCACCGTTACCTTCTTGTCCATGATATCCATGATCAGAAGACAATTACCGGTAAACAACTCACCACCTACCAACACGATCATCATCAGACCAACCGGGAATACGGTACCTGCAAGCAGTCTCGCCAGACCGACATTCTGAATATTGTGAACAGCCACATTCGATGCCTGTCCGCCGATGGCAATGAATGCACCGGCCATTAATCCCATGATGATCATCTTCCATATGTTCAGATTTGCTTTTGTAACACCTGCTTTGATATTTCCATCAATCGTCTCCGCCGGTGTATTATAAATATTTTCCATGATCCTTTTCCTCTTCTTATGGTATTTTATTTATATCCCTATCGTTCTTACTTCTGGTTCTTCTCTGCCAGCACGGAACGATTCTTGATCAGATAATCAAGCAATGACACTACAGTTAAGATCAATGCTGCATAGATCAGAATCTGCTCTGCAACATGAAATCCAATTGCTGCTGAAGGTATTGTTTCACCCAGATTCAGAATCAGAAGAATTACCATCAGCATCTGAACCGTTGTCTTAATCTTTCCCCAATAGCTGGCTGCGATCACGATTCCATTGTCGGATGCGACCAGCCGAAAGCCGCTGATGATAAACTCTCTTGCAATGATCACAATAACAACCCATGCCGGAATCCGGTCCAGAGAAATCAGTGCGATCATCGCTGAACAGACTAACAGCTTATCGGCAAGCGGATCCATGAACTTTCCGAAATCCGTAACCAGATTATATTTCCGAGCAATTTTTCCATCCAAAAAGTCTGTCAGACTCGCTACGATAAAGATTCCGACTGCAATCCATTTTCCTCCCGGAATCTCCGGGACCATCAGTGCTACAAGAAAAAAAGGAATCAGTATTGTTCTGAAAATTGTCAGTTTATTCGGTAAATTCATATACGACCTCTCCAATCAAATCATACTCATTCGCATCTGTAATGCGAACTGTTACCATTTCTCCGGATACAATTTCTTCCTCTGCCGATACAAAAATATATCCATCTACATTCGGGGCTTCCCGGTAAGATCTGCCCATATATACATCATCCTGATAAAGATATCCTTCAATCAGAACCTGCAGGACTTTTCCTATCATTTTCTGATTATTATCATAAGATACTTCCTGTTGCAATGCCATGATTTCTTCCTGCCACTGCTTCTTCACATCCTCATCAATCTGATCCGGCATATCTGCGGCTCTGGTGCCTTCTTCCGGTGAATATGTGAATACTCCCAGACGTTCAAACTCCATTTCATCTACAAACTGCATCAATGCATCATGCTGTTCTTTTGTTTCACCCGGAAAACCCGTGATCAATGTCGTCCGGATCGTAATATCCGGCATCGCCTTCCGCAATCTGGAAACCACATCCCGAATCTGTGCCTGATTCGTTCGGCGTCCCATCGCTCTTAAGATAGCATCCTCCGAATGCTGGATCGGCATATCGATATAATGACATACCTTCGGATTCTCCGCCATGGTCCGGATCAGCTCGTCTGTAATCTCTTCCGGATAGCAATATAATAAACGGATCCACTGAATGCCTTCCAGCTCACTTAACCGGTTCAACAGCTCCGGCAGCTTCTTGCCACCATATAAGTCCTGTCCGTAGACCGTTGTCTCCTGTGCTACCAAAACCAGCTCCTTATACCCGGCATCTGCCAGCTTTTTCGCCGTCATCAGTACCTCATCCATCGGAATACTTCTGTAATTACCACGCAGATATGGAATAATACAATACGTGCAACGTTTATTGCAGCCCTCCGCAATCTTTAAATATGCCATTGCATTACCGGTCGTTACAACACGGTCTGTCAGATTGGTCGGCAGATACTCCACATCCTTACAGCATATCAGATGCTTTCCAGCGGTTGCCTGCTGTACCACCGTAACAATATCATCAATATTGGTCGATCCCATGATTGCATCGACTTCCGGGATCTCCGCCTGAATCTCTGCCTGATATCTCTGTGCCAGACAGCCTGTTACGATCAATGCCTTTAACCGGGCTGTCTTCTTTAGCTCTGCCAGTTCCAGGATCGTCGTGATACTTTCTTCTTTTGCGTCATGGATAAAGCAACAGGTATTTACAACTGCAACATCTGCTTCCTTTTCTTCATTTGTAATATTATATCCATGTGTTTTCAATAGGCTGAGCATGACCTCACTATCTACCAGATTCTTGTCACAGCCCAGTGATACAAATAATATATTCATCCCTGTTCCTCTGCTATGCTTTCCGGATTTCCACTGCCTCTACACAGTTATGCATCAGCATTGCTATGGTCATCGGGCCAACACCGCCCGGTACCGGTGTGATCGCACTTGCGACCGGTTCTACCGATGCATAATCCACGTCTCCACAAAGCTTGTTATTCTCATCCCGGTGAATGCCGACATCAATGACAACGGCACCTTCCTTTACATAGGATGCATCAATCATCTTCGGTCTGCCGATCGCAACCACCAGAATATCTGCCCGTCCGGTCACTTCCTTCAGATCTCTGGTTCTGGAATGGCATACGGTAACGGTTCCGTTTTCACGCAGTAGCAGCATCGCCATCGGTTTTCCTACGATATTACTTCTGCCGAGGACTACGCACTCTTTCCCTTCAATTGCAATCCCGGATCTCTTTAACAACTGAATGATGCCGGCCGGTGTACAGGATACAAACCCTGCCTGTCCGATGCTCAATGCACCTACACTCTGCGGATGGAATCCATCCACGTCCTTTTTTGGATCGATCGCCTGAATAATATGATTCTCATTAATATGCTTCGGAACCGGTAACTGCACCAGAATGCCATAAATGGAATCATCATGGTTTAATTTATCAATAATTGCAAGCAGCTCTTCCTCGGTGGTTTCCTCCGGAAGCTCATAGGATACCGACTGGATTCCAATGTATTCACATGCTTTCTTCTTATTCCCTACATAGACTGTAGATGCCGGATCATTTCCTACCTGAATCACCGCTAATGCGATTTCTATACCCTGAGCCTTATAGGCTGCTACCTGCTCCTTCAATTCATCCTTGATCTGTTTACTGATCTGTTTTCCATCAATAATTGCTGCCATTTATGTCCTCCTGATTTCTCTTGTCTGCTTAGAATAAGCCGACTGTTTTTCCTGTCTCATCTACATAAATCCGCTCTGCGGCCGGATGCTTCGGGAGTCCCGGCATCGTCATGATCGTCCCGGTGATCGCTACTATAAATCCGGCACCTGCACTGACATATACCTCCCGGATCGTTACTTCAAATCCGCTTGGTCTTCCTAACTTCTTCGGATCATCCGAAAGAGAATACTGATTCTTTGCCATACAGATCGGAAGCTTGTCATATCCCAGTGCCGTCAGGCGTGCGATTGCCTTCTTTGCTGCCGGTGAATACGTAACACTGCCTGCACCATAGATTTCCTTTGCAATCGTCTCTATTTTCTCTTCGATTGATAATTCTGTATCATAAAGCGGTGCATAATGACTCTCCTTAGTCTCCAGTGTATGAAGCACTGCCTCTGCAAGTGCAAGACCGCCTTCTCCGCCTTTTTCCCATACTTCTGCCAATGCGAAATTACAATCCCTCTCTTCACAGAAATTCTGCACAAAGGTAAGCTCTGCTTCCGTATCTGTCACAAACCGGTTCAGGGTAACCACGATTGGGACTCCGAACTTCTTCAGATTCTCAATGTGCTTCTCCAGATTTACAATTCCCTTGCTTAAGGCATCGATATTTTCCTGACTTAATTCATCCTTTGCTACACCACCGTTATATTTCAACGCACGCACAGTTGCTACCAGAACAACGGCATCCGGCTTTAATCCGGCCTGTCTGCACTTAATATCCATAAACTTCTCTGCGCCAAGGTCCGCACCAAATCCTGCTTCTGTAATAACATAATCAGCTAACTTCAATGCTGTCTTTGTCGCGCGGACACTGTTACATCCATGTGCAATATTCGCAAACGGACCACCATGAACGATTGCAGGTGTATGCTCTAAGGTCTGGATCAGATTCGGCTTGATCGCATCCTTTAAAAGAGCGGTCATGGCTCCTACTGCATGAAGGTCTGCCGCAGTTACCGGCTCTCCGGTATACTTATACGCTACAATAATACGTCCCAGCCGCTGCTCCAGATCCTGCAGATCATCTGCAAGACATAAGATTGCCATGATCTCGGATGCTACTGTAATAACAAAGCCATCCTGTCTGACAACGCCATCCATCTTGCCGCCCATGCCGACAACGATATTTCTCAATGCACGGTCATTCATATCCAGACAACGCTTCCATACGATCTGCTTCGGATCGATCCCAAGCTCATTTCCCTGTTGGAGATGGTTGTCCAGCATAGCTGCCAGCAGATTGTTCGCTGATGTAATGGCATGAAAATCTCCGGTAAAATGAAGATTCAGATCCTCCATCGGTACCACCTGTGAGAATCCGCCACCGGCAGCTCCGCC
>ERZ1034723.601-NODE-601-length-18814-cov-15.175596_pt1 | contig 18814 bp, 21 predicted proteins | sample MGYA00520637_ERZ1034723 | MGnify/ENA primary metagenome ERZ1034723 (study PRJEB33766, sample SAMN09781719) | gut metagenome | biome: gut microbiome | host: Homo sapiens | place: Madagascar | study: EMG produced TPA metagenomics assembly of the PRJNA485056 data... | reverse complement strand
ATATGATTGCCTATAACACTTGTTTGTTTACAGGGACAACTTGTATATCATTCCCAAAATATTAGTAATGAGAATAGATATAAACTACCTTTGCGAGGAGATACATAGGGCGATTCGCAAGCACCAGACACTAACTGAAGGAAGACAGTCTAAAAACCGTAACTCTGCAAAAAACTACATAATGCAGCAATTGGGGTACTCGGAATCGGACGTAATGCAATTTATAGGGCAACTGAAGGTGAAGATTCAGAGCGTTAGACTACAACAGGAAAAATTCTTACTTGGTGTAGCAAGATTGTTCATTGACGGAGACCTTAGTGCCAATGACGATTTCAAGTGCACGAACTTCAACCAGACACTTAAACTCATAGCGTCTGACGCACACGTCAACGAGTACGACAACAACCTCAACGGTATGTCCGCTGATGAGTTAATTAACAGGTTCGCACAGGAAATGCTGGATAAGGGTGTACCACCAGAAGATATATTTGAAGAAATTTATGATTTTCATGATGGTTACGCAAAGGTAAAGTTAGACTATAAATACAATTTCATTGACACTAACGGTAAACTCATTAGTGATACATGGTTTGATTGGGTAGACGAATTTTACAATGGTTACGCAGATGTTAAGTTAGACGGTAAATTCTTTAAAATAGACAAGAATGGACAACGCATTAGTGGTATGTAGGTTGATAGCGTTGAAGGTTTCATTTTTAAGATAACATATAATAACATAAAAGGTAATAGTCTCTCACTGTTGAGATTATTACCTTTTATTGTTAAAATTCAACAACAAACATATCATTGTCCTTTATGTCTTCTTTTATTGACTTGACCTTGTGTAACTCAATTTCCTTTTCTTGTTTTGTCATAACCGCGCATTTGAGTTTTTTATTGTAGTGTTTCAGGTCTTTGCCTTCAAAATTTCTGTTTTTGATAAATTCTCTGTGTTTCTCTAAACGAGTGTCAATGAGTTGATTTATCTTTTCAATGGTGAAGTTCTTGATATTCTCCTTGATGATAGGTTTGAAATTCTCGTCAATCTCGAAACCAATTGAGTTTCGTCCTGTTGCGATTGCCGCTTGCATTGTAGTGCCAGTGCCTAAGAACGGGTCTAAGACAGTGTCGCCTTGTAGCGAAAACATATTGATAAGACGGTAGGGTATCTCAAACGGATATGCTGCACTACGCTCTCTTGTGTTAAGTGCTTGAAGGTTCTGTTTAGCACCTTTTCACATCCCAGACATCCGAGAACCACGTGTTTCGCTCTTCCCAGAAATAAGCACTCTTCATCCTTTCAAGTTTCTGCTCTTCTGTTTTAAACTCTCGCTTGTCTCCTTTCCTGAAAATAAGTATCCATTCGTGCTCAAGTGTAACATACGCTCCACACGGAAGCATACCACTGCCCATGAACTTGTTAGGCGCATTTGTCTGCTTTCTCCAGATGATATTTGGAAGTCCAATGAAACCAATGTCAAGACAGGATTGGATGACACGACTGTGGTTGTTGTACAAGGAGAAACAATTAAGAAGGTTTCTGGTTGCATCTCCGATGTTAACACACATGAAACCGCCATATTTCAAGACTCTAAAGCATTCTTTCCACACCTTGTCGAGTTCATCGTGCATTAACATAAACGCTTTCATTGGGTCTATATCGAGTTCTGTAGTAATTTCTGGATTTTGCTTCACAAATACCTCATCCCACATCTTAATCATAGGGTATGGTGGTGATGTGACTACAAGGTCAACTGAGTTGTTATTAATTCGCATCATCCGCTGTGACGCGCCAATGTATATATTGTGCCGTGTTGTCATCGTCTACTGTTGTTGAAGGTGTTAATAATGCTCTGTTCTCGCTCTTTCTGTGCCTGTTCGTAATCAACAGGATTACGTTCAAACTCCTCTCGAAGAATACCCATAATATCATGGTTGTGACAAAACTCAAGGATTTTATATTCACTTGAGGTCTTGTCAAGTGTTGCTCCTTGTGCCATATTCGATGAATATGCGATTTTCTCCTTCAATTCTCTGATTTGTTGTTCTGTCAGTTGTTGCGTCTGTTCTTTCCTCCTGTATTTGTTTATCAAGGAGTTGAACCAGTTGTCATCATTGTTTGTCATTGTCAATAAAAATTTAAATTCTTGTTCACAAAGTTACATTTTTTTGTTCAATCATCTACTTTTTGTAATTTTGCGTTGAAAGATAAACAATGACAATGAAACAATATAAGATATTTCATGGCGATGTTGTCTTTGACGCCTCTGAATATCAATGCAGGATATTTGACAGGATTGAGAACGGTAGTGGAAACCTTGTGATTAACGCTTCCGCTGGTTCATCAAAGACAACAACAATCGTCAATGCGTTACGGTATGTTAAGGACGGTAAAAAAGTGCTTTTCATCGCCTTCAACAAGGATATTGTCGAGACTATCAAGTCAAAGGTTGACAGACCATTGACATACATCTCTACATTTCACGCACTTGGACGCTCAATCCTTGTTGAGAATGGTGTTATAGAGAAGGACTCCGAACCAGACGAGTTCAAGTACAAGACATTGATTAAGTGTTATATGTCAGAGCACAGTGACGACTTGAAACACTTGAGCAAGAAGGACTACTCTGTCTTTATGCATAATGTGGAGGACCTTGTGTTCTATAGTCGCTATTATCTTGCTATGAGTGTTAGGGAGATACAGAAAGTGTGCGACCTGTACGGTGTTGTTACTGTAGGCGACGAGGTTAGGGTTTGCAGGGATATACTGCTATGCGGGAAGAACAACTTGACAACGTATGACTATACGGACATGATATGGTTGTGTAATGTGTTGAACCTTACGACGAAGATTCACAGATACGACTGGATTTTCGTTGACGAGATTCAGGATACCTCGATTATGCAGGAGGAACTAATCACAAAATGCTTCAAGCGTGGATGTAGGTTTGTTGGCGTAGGGGACAATGAACAGAAGATTAATGTGTGGTGTGGAAGTTCAACTGACGCGGTTGACTATTTCAGAAACCTGCCTAACACAGCAGAGTTCGAGTTGCCAATAACTTACAGGTGTGCTAAAAAGATTGTCAAGGTGGCAAGACAATATTCAGAACGTATAGAGGCGTGCCCTGACGCTCCAGAAGGTCAGGTGAATGTGGATGTGAACAAGTTTACTCCAGATGCTGGTGATATGGTGTTGTGCCGAAACACAGCACCTCTTGTTGACTTGCATTTACAGTACCTCAAAGGTAACAAGAAATCATATTTGAGGGGTGCGAAGAATATCAGAGACAGGTACATGAGTTTGATTAACTTAACAAGTTCAAATTTCATTGACAAAGGTTGTATCACAGATTCTGGATTGATGCCTACATTGTATAACAATTTATTTAAGAATATTTGTGCTGTAAGCGCGAAATACGGACTCTCAGAGGACGAGGCAATCGTGCATCCAGTTATAACGCAGATGTATGACGACATCAACGGAATAAAGGCATTGTCAGACGGTTTGATGACAGTTGACGAGTTGAAGTCAAAAATAGACATAATATTCAGTGGAGACGCGGATGACGCTGTGCAGTTGTCAACTATCCATAAGGCGAAGGGTCTTGAGGCGGACAATGTGTATATTTACTGTCCGTCTTTGCTACCAAGTACATGGGCGACAAAACCATGGGAGGTGCTCGCGGAGAGAAACTTGTGCTATGTGGCGTACACGAGGGCGAAATACACGCTGAACTTTATTGTGGAGGACAAGTTCACAAGTAGGTTCACGAGCAAGTCAATCGCCTCTAAAATGAAAGAGGAAATTGAGTATGCCAAGAGACAGCAGGGTGTTGACACTGGTATTGTAATAAAGTCTTTGGGCATTAAACCGAAGGAGAGTCCAGTTATTAAACTCGGCGATACACAAAAGGTTCAACCGTGCGAGGAGAGGAAGAAAAAGAATGGCGCACAGAAATTCAGGAATCTTCTCCAATAGTTAACGAATTTTTACACATATTTTAGGAAAAATTTTAATTTCATATGGCGAAAGCAACAAAACAGAAGAAAGTAGAGAACGACACAGAGGGCAAGGTGAACCTGCCTCGTCCAGACGAGATGAAAGCGTACCTTGACAAGTATATCATCGGACAGGACGAGGCGAAAAAGACATTGTCCGTCGCTGTATACAACCACTATAAGCGTATATTGAACAACAATTTCACTGGTGATATTGAAATGGAGAAATCCAACATTATGCTGCTCGGTCCAACTGGTTGTGGCAAGACACTGCTTGTCAAGACTATCGCGCAAATCCTCAACGTACCATATTATATCCAGGACTGCACAAAGATAACAGCGAGTGGTTATGTCGGTTCAGATGTAGAGGAATGTCTGTCTGGACTGTTAATGCGCTGTAACGGCAATGTAAACGCGGCACAGATGGGAATTGTGATGCTTGACGAGGGAGATAAGATTGCTAAGAAGGGAGAGGGAGTATCCATTACGAGAGACGTATCTGGTGAGTGTGTACAGCAGTCACTGTTGAAGATTGTCGAAGGTGATGTAGTAGGTGTGCCACCTAATGGAGGTCGTAAGCATCCAAGTCAGGAATGTACATTTATTGACACGACAAACATATTGTTCATCTTGTCTGGCGCTTTTGTTGGTCTGACTGACATTATTAAGGAGAGAAAGGGTCATAACTCAATCGGTTTCGGTTCCGAAGGTTCGGCGTTCAACAGGAACGAGAAGAACCTTGAGCGTTTCACAACACCACAGGATTTGAAGAAATTCGGTCTTATCCCAGAGTTTATTGGACGTTTCCATATTATCACGAATGTAGAGGAACTGGACAAGAGTGCGTTAATGAAGATTCTTAAAGAACCAAAGAACTCAATCCTAAAGCAGTTTACCGAACTGTTGAAACTTGACAATGTGAAACTTGACTTCAAGGACGATGCCATTGAGTATATCGCAGAACTGTCTTTGAACCTGCATACTGGCGCAAGAGGATTACGTGCCATTATTGAGGGTGTTATGAGGGAGATTATGTACGACGCGCCAAAGAAAGCGTTTGACAACAACGGAAAGAAGACCACAATCAAGGTTGACAAGGAGTATGTCAAGAAGATGACATCTGAACGGTTCAACTAGACTGCGGCGTAAGTTGATTTTGAACTTAAAAACGGTAGTTTTAATTAAAAAGCATAAATTTCAATATGGCGAAAAAGGCAAAATTGACTGACTTGAAAATGTCAGAACTTCTTGAATTAATGGAGTCGTACACTCTATTGTACGAGCATTACGATAACTTTATCAAGGCGAACACTGGACTGTACAACGGCATAACACCATCATCTGAAATATACCATGACGCGGTGAAGAAACGTAACGAGATAGTCAAATTCAGGGAGAAACTGATAGACGCGATAGAGGTTAACGCATTCAAAATTATCAAAGATTATCAATGAAAAAGATTTGGTTTAACATATGTTTTATCTGGAAAATGTTTATCTACGGACTTAAGGGAGGTGAGAACATTTTCTCACAGGAGTCTAAAGGTAACATTGACGGGTCTGGTTTTGAGAAGCACGACGAGGCGGACAGTGTGTACAAGGACCTTTTGAAGGGAGAGGTTACACAGGCGGTACGGGAGTTGCGTCATGAGATGTACTACTCTGAGCGTAAGTCAAACGATTATATCTACAAAGGCGGAGGTATTGCCGAGAAAAGAAACAAGGTCTTTGACTATGACGGTCATATAGAGGAAAGCGATGGTCACAAGGTCATTCTCGTGCAAGACAATATAGAGGACTGCGGTTCGTTGTCAGACAATATCGTTGACGACTACAAGACAAAGAACTACAGGAAATTCACCTTGTCTGTAAAACGTGATTTTATTCCGTCATTCAGGATTGAGGAGTACACGACAAAACTTGTGGTTAAGGACTTGGGGGACGGAAACGTCATACTTGACATCTACGTGTCAGAGTACCCTAAACAGTTCAATCAACGGCACAAGTTCTTCTTGAGCGAGGTGAACAGGATTTACGAAGGATATGTACAGTCTCCAATAATTGACTTCGACGAGATTGAGTTTGTCTCCTTCAGGGCGTATGGTTGTGATGACTACAGGTATTTCAAGTACGGAAATGTGAAATTCGCGGATATGCTACGGTTTGACGGGTCTTTCGTATTCAGATTTACCGCCACTCCAGTCATCAACGGATATGACCTCATTGAGGATTATTTCGACGCTGTTACACAGAAGAAATCAGATGAAAGAGAGGAGCGTGAAGGAGGCAGTATGGACTTTAACGCCTTGGCACAATCCCAAAGCGCACACAATGCGGACAATAGCGATGATGTCCGTATTTTTGATGACTTACGTCGAGAGAACGAACAGTAGTATCGTGAATAACGCACCTATAGCGGCACCGATTAGGCAATTGCCTATATTGGCGTCGCTTTTTTTATACGCGTGTGAGTTCGCAACAATGAATATCAATGTGACACCGATGACGGTGAACGGACAGAGTGCCATACTCGTTGTTGGTGAGAAATGGTGACACAAAATCACTATTGAACAGAGTGTTAGACAGATTCCGACGAATATGCTGCTGATATGCCTCGTAAATACGAAAGTAATCACATTCTTAACTTTTTTCAAAAAATCTTTCATAACCGTAACTTTCTATATGATAAATATTTGAGAGTGCTGATTAGGTGATTTGAATGAAGGGAATTAATATCAAAAAAGCGTCCCATTTACCTTTGTAATCTTCCTAAAAGCCAGTGCTTCATAAATCTATCTCGTTGTTCTAACTCCTTTTGAGACCAGTTCTTTGCTGCGTTTCTGTCGGTTATTGCTTTGTCAACATCATATGGAATGCCATCCTTTCGTGTGCGATAATAACTGCTTAAACCTGGGTAAGAAGGTTCATTCTCGTCCCATGAATACTCAATGTCTCCTTGTTTTCCACTTGGGTAAGCATCTCGTGGGTCCTCTTCGTAATAGTCATCATTTAAGTAATCATCCTCATACTCTTCCCAATCTGGGTCATAGTCAACCCAACCTGGGTCATCGTCATCTTTGTAATACTCAGAGTATTGAGATGTCTCCCTCAACACTCTCTTCAGTGACTCCTTGATTATCCTATGAAGCGTAGATTCGTTAAGTCGTGTTGTATTTTTCTTTCTCATATCCAATTTGAAATTTCTTTATTGATAAATACTCTACTTATTCTTTTGTATCCGTCTTTTCTTTCTCCTTCTTTTCCTGTAAGGATTCAAGTAGTGTTTGTAGTTCCTCCAGACTTGTAGGTTCTACCTTTTCGTACTCGTAGTTCTTTTCTTTCACGAACTTGTTCAACGCCTTTCCGTTTGAACCGTCCAGACCTCCATGAACAAACATAACGTAGTCGTTGACATCTATCTTGTGGTAGATGTATGTCATACCTTTTTTGAACACGACCTTCAAATCCTTGTAGTCGTTTTCCTTGTCGTAGCATTCTGAATAGATGATGTTGCTGGACTTGTACCAAATCCTGTCAATCCTGTTGTCTTTGTCGTAATCACGGAATATTAGCATAGTGATGGGAATTTTACTATCTTTGCATTGTTAATGCCAAAAACAAGTGAAAAAATATTGTTTTTGACGTAAATAAATAGTATTATTAGTTAAACAACATTACATTTTTTTCAAGAAAATGGCAAAAAAGAAGAAGAAAGCAGAAGTAAATTACGCAGAATATTACTCTGACGAGGTGAAACAATTGATTAAGCGTATTGAGGATACATATATGCAGGACTACTCGTGTAAGTCAATCTCATGTGAGTTGTTTATGCTTGCCGCCCTTTCGGACGAGGAGACGATGGCATATATGTGCTTGTCGGAGTGTACGAGCATAAAATACATTGACGAGATTAAACTGTATCTGTTAGCGTCTATTGAGAGCGATGATATGAACGCGTCAAAGCATCAGAAAAAAGGTTTCAGTCTATCTCCACAGTTAAGTAAGAGTATTGCACTTTCCTATGATGAGATGGGTGACTTGTTTGGTGACAGTTTGATTTACTCAGATATGCTAATGTATGCTATTCTTGTTACATGTGAGAATGTGTACGCAATTTTCGCTCAATATTTGATTGATGACAAGAGAATCGTCAACAATAGCATTTATTTGCGTAAGCAGGTAGAGCAGAACAATTATCTTGCGTTGTGGGCGAACGAGGGAGCGGGCAATCAAGTGATTGTTACATCGTCTGATGCTAACATTTCCGAACTTATTGGTGCTAAACAACAGGGTGGAAAGGAAAAGAGTGTGCTTGAGCAGTTCACCACAAACCTAAATGAACTCGCAAAAGAGGGAAAGATTGATGAACTTATCGGTCGTGAAAATGAGATTCGTAATATTGAGAAGATTCTGTATAGGCGCAAGTCAAACAATGTTCTTCTTGTAGGCGAGAGCGGTGTAGGCAAGACTCACATTGTCAATGGTATCGCCCGTATGATTGAGGATAGGACTATCGAACCAGGTTTTCCTGTGTCTAAAATACTTCAACTTAATACATCTGAAATGTTTGGTGGTACACAATACCGCGGAATATTCGAAGAGCGTATCGCGTCTCTTTCTAAGGAGTTGAACGAGCGACAGGACGTAATATTGTTTATTGACGATATTGAAAAGATGATGTCAGAGAAGATGACAGTTGATTTCGATATGGTGAACGCTCTTTCTGACATATTCAGAAACGACAAGATTATGGTTATCGCCACCACAACGCCAAAAGGGTACAAGAATAACATCTCAAAGAATCCAGTAATGTCAAGCACATTTCAAAAGTTGACAATTGACCCTCCTACACAAAAGGAGTGTATTGACATCTTGAACTATATGCAACCATATTATGAGCGTTATCACCATGTGAAATATTATGACGGTTTCGTAAAGGACTGTGTAAGTCTATGTAACAGATATGTCACAGACAGGAAATTGCCTACATCGGCATTGGGCATTATGGACGAGTCTGGAATCTTGAAATACATGGCGGTTAACTCCAATGTACAAATCAAGGGCAAGACATTAGAACTGAAACGTCTTGTTCATTTGAACGAGATAAACAAATTGAATGAGGATGTTGACGGTATGAATAGTACAAAGAAGAATATCAACAAGACATTAAATGAGATAACACTACTGTCTACAGCGTTGTCAGAAGAGAATACTGGAAAACTGTTTGACGTGACCATTGACGACCTGTATTCTGCCGTATCAGAGCATACAGGTATCCCAGTGTCAAAGATGAGTGTTTCAGAGAAGAAATCCGTAGCGAATATTGACAAGCGCCTCAAGGAGAGCATTATCGGTCAAGACAACGCCATTGAGACAATTTCACGCTCAATCAAGAGAAACAAGGTAGGATTGTTCGACGGTGGTAAACCAGTAGGTTCATACCTTTGCGTAGGCAACTCTGGTGTAGGAAAGACATTATTGGCAAAGACACTCGCAAAGGAGATTTACGGTGGAGACAAGTACCTTGTACGTTTCGATATGTCAGAGTACTCGGACAAGACATCTGTCAACAAACTCATCGGTGCCGCTGCTGGATATGTTGGTTTTGACCAGGGAGGTCTGTTGACTGAGGCGGTGAAGAAGAACAAGCACTGTGTACTGCTGATTGACGAGGTAGAGAAGGCAAATGACGAAGTATTCAACCTATTCTTACAGATTATGGACGAGGGTTTCCTTACTGATAACGAGGGTGTCAAGGTTGACTTCAAGAACACTATTATTATTTTCACATCAAATGTGGGCACGCGAGAGGCGTTGTCGTCAAAGGCACTCGGTTTCAATCCAGACCAGAGCGAGAACAACCGTTCAGTAATCGAGAAGGAGTTGAAACGAAAATTCCCGCCAGAGTTTGTTAACAGATTGACGGAGATTGTGTACTTCAACCAATTGAGCGATGATGACCTACACAGGATTATCGAACTTGAACTCGGTAAACTTGTCAAGAGATTGACTGAAATCGGTTATAATCTCGCGTATGATGACAGCGTAGTTAATGCCCTGTTCGATAAACTACAGAAGAGCAAGGAGTATGGTGCGCGACCAATCACACGACTTATCCAGAGCGAGATTGAGAACAGAATTACTGACCTCATCCTTGAGAACGACTATGATTCGTATGTGTTCACAGTTAAGGTGAGTGGCGGTGAATTTAGTGTTGAGTAAACAAAAAGTTAGTTGCGATGACACAGAAAGTGGATGATACGTCAAAAATCAATAAAGGCATCTTAAGTGAGGTAGATATGGATAAAGATGTAGACATATTTGACCTAACACAATATGATATAAATGACTTAAAACAAGCATATCGTGATTATCGTTTGACATCTGGTATGAGCACTTGTGGTGATATTCTTGAAAATATATCGTCTCCATAAAGATAAAAAGCAGAAAACCCGTAGAACTTTAACGCTCTACGGGTTTTTTTATGTTATCTATCAAAATGTTGACACTTACTGGATGATATTTACTGTTAAAAGTCCGTTTTTGGATATTTTCCCCTTATACCAGTCCTTGATTATCTGTATAAGGAACTTATCCCTTTCCTTTTTGTCGAGACAGATGTTCTTGAACCTGTCTTGAAGAAGATAGAACAACTGCTTGTCTGTCATATTCCTTAAAGGTTCACCGTCCATACCAATCATAGATACAATTGGTATTCTCTTCGGGTATCCGTCCTCGCCTATCTGTTCTATTGCACCCTTCTTGAAACCCTTGTCAAGGTATCTGCTCACTATCTTTACCTTCATCGGGTCTATAGTGTATCTCCTAGACGTCTCGTTCTCGAAAATCCTTCTGTATTGACTTTCTGTAACGTAGAGTTTCACTGGCATCATAGACTCCTTTACAGGATTGATGCTTTGTGCCGAGCGGTTTTTCTCTATAGCATAGTTGTACCACTTTGTAAACTCCTCAATTGACGGTGCTTTACCGTTGTCGCGGCGCTTGATGCAGATGTAGACTCTCACTTTACGGAGCAGGTCATTGATGTCGTCAATGATGTTCCTGTGAAGTTGCTCTATTTCGTCTGTGTTGTAGGTCTTGTCGTATTTGATTCTAACACCGAAGAAATTCAAGAGCGCATGGAGTTCGTTCAATGTCAAGTCATTGAACATCGTTGCGTACCTGAACTGTCCTAAATATCTGTTTAGATTCTTCGTGTAATTTCCCATCCGACATCGTCTTTATGATAAATAGTCGTTAAAATAGAAAAAACAGAATATTTATAGTTAAAAAGGATTATACATATTATGAATTTAACAGAATCAAAATTGCGTAAAATAATTAAAGAGTCGGTAAAAAAAGTGTTGATGGAATCCGAGATTGGAGATAAGGTTCAATCGTTAAGGAAACAATCCCGCACTTATAGACCAGATGAATGTGGAGACGAAAACTGTTTATCTAAAACATGGAATAGAGGTATGGGTATCCAAAGTTTTATCGAAGTTTTGCCAGATGAAGGCGTTGTCTTGTACAATGCGTTAACAACTGGTAAACACGATTTGGAAAGAATCAAGAAGACGTTTCCTAATTATAAAATTATCAAGGTTGATAAGCCATACTGGAGCACGGCTCATCTTCGTCATTCTTTCTATACGAATGATTAAACTAAGACATATAGTATCTCGTTACAGTCTGTTATTGAAACAGATGATTGAATAACATCGTTACAGCATTTTTTTTATGAAAGAAGTTATTTTAAATTTCCTCTCTGCTCTTGAGGGGTATCATCAAAGATTGAAAGAGATTCATTTCTCAACATTGAACAAGTCGGAGCATTTGCTGGTTGACGATATGGACGGAGATGTTCTTGACTATCAGGACAGGGTAGCGGAGGTATCTATGGGGTGCTTAAACACAAGGTTCGGAATAGGCGACCTCAAGACACTTGTGCCTTCTGCAAAGAACACGGCAGACCTTGTAAAGGAATTGCTTGGAGACATTGAGTCCTTAATTGCGAAACTGTCAGACAGCAAGAAATACAACGGAATTATCAATGTCCTTGACGATTTTACAGAGTCGGTTAACAAGTGGAATTATCTCCGTACCTTAAAATGATATGGTTAAGAAGGTAAGGCAAGGAATCATTCAATATGAACCGTCAGTATGCGAGGGCAATGTTGATTTCGCAAGCATTGACAGGTTTGGACTATCGCCTGAGAGATTGGGAGAGTACTGTCATGTGGTTATAGACGAGGAGATAGACGGTTCTCGCCACGGAAACAGGTATGTCCTGAAAAAGGGTGACATCAAGGATTTGGACGAGGATGTTGACCTGTCGTCATTCAAGGTTCAGCAATCTCTTGAACCAGAGATTTGGAAGAGTGACGGCGCAATGGACTCTGGCGTCCGTCTTCAACTTATGAAGATAGCGGACGATTTCATTAAAACCCTGAAAATGGACTGGGTTGAACCAGCGGATGTAGTGTTGACGGGTTCACTCGCGAACTACAACTGGTCAACGTACTCTGACTTTGACCTGCACATATTGATTGACTTTAAGGATGTTGACGAGAGGACTGATTTCGTGAAGGACTATTTTGACGCGAAGAAGAAGGACTGGAACATCAAGCACGGTGACATCACAATACATGATTTCCCAGTCGAGATATATGTCCAAGACACAAACGAGGAGCATACAGCGTCAGGCATATACTCTATTTGGAAAAACAAATGGTTGAAGAGACCAGAAGGAGACAGGTGGAGAAGTCTTAAATTAGACAAACCGTTGATAGTCAATAAGTGCGAGAAATACATCAAGGCAATCGACAAACTTGTAAAGAGGGTAAAGCACGAGGACGACGACTATAAGTTGAGGAAATACGAGGATGCCGCTGACAAGATACTCGATAAGTTGAAAAACGGACGCAGGGAAGGTTTGATGCGTTCTGGAGAGATGTCTCCTTACAATATAATATTCAAGGCGATGAGGCGTTTCGGGTACATAGAGAAACTCATCAACCTCAAAAACGATATATATAACAAGGTGAACTCGATTCAGCAGTGATTTTTTTTTACTGGTCGTTAACTATTTATCATATAACATTTTGAAAATAACACATATAATCATATGGCAAAATACGATGAACAATTGTCGCGTATGGAGTATTTGATGAACTACAATAATTCGCTTAATGAGAGTAAGTCAAATAACGGCATAGAATACCACACAGAGGGTAGCGACGGTAAGGTTTACGGTATCATTCGTGAGAACAACAAATACTATATCAAGACAACCCAAAAGGGCAAGGAGAACCTGAAGGAGTCTTACGACTACATCAACGGTTACAACTACAGGAACGAAAACGGTTATAACTCGTACAACGAGGCAACCAAGCAACTTGAAATCAAACTGATGAACATCAACGAGGCGACTGGCATCCACAAGGACGTGTCTACCGTTGACTTCAACAGGGGAGAGAAGGTTCTCGCTAACCTCACAGAGGAAGCACGCAAGGAAATTGACCGTGTCAACCAGATTATGGAGAATATGGGTATCAAGTCAAACATTGGAGACCATGGCAATCCAGAAGGCAAGGGCACATCAACAGGTGCTAACACCAAAGAGAACAATAAACCATTCGATACTGCCGCTGACAATGTTCAACCAGAGAAGGATATTACAGCGAAGGCGACAGACCCAAAGAAGGTCGGTGATTTCAAGACCGTCTCTAACGCTGAAAATCAACTCCAGAACGCAGACAAGATGGCACGTGGAAACCGTGGTGACGAGGAGTATGAGATAGTAGATGACGACCTTGACGGTGAAAGTGTGGCAACACAGCGACCAAAGGGCGCAAAAGCAGTCAAGATGAACGAGAGCGAACAAGAACTTGACGACGATATGCTTGATGAGTTTGAAATGGACGATGATGAGGATGTTTGCGAAGAAGGCAAGCATTGTTCACTTGAGGAAGACGAGGATATTGACCTTGAGATTTCAGACGACAGTATGTTGAGCGAAGATGACATTATCTCTGGCGACAATCCAGTCCTCACTGGTAAGAACGGTCCTATCAAACCAAAGAAGCAAGTGCTCACTTGGGACAAGATGAACGAGGGTAGGATTAATGAGATTACAGATATGGTCTGTGAAAGTATTCTTGGCAGTAAGAGGAAACCAGTAAAGGAGTCACTCCAAGACAAGATTACAAGGATGGTCAAGGAAGAGGTAACACGACTTGACGCATGGGGAAAACACCCTAAATACGGAAAGGAACCTATGACCGTGCCACAGAATAAGGAGAAAATAGTCAATCCTGGAGACCGTGATTTCAACGACGCCTCTGCAAAAGGCAATGAAAGGTACGGAAAGCGCATTGGCAGCAGCGCTCCATTCGTTAACGATGTTGAAGTACTTACTGACGCCGTTGTTCAAATGGTAAAGGAAAACTTAAAAAAAAAAAATCCAAGAAGGTAGGAAGGTATTAAAGGTAGGTCCGTCTCAACCGCAGCAGATGCCTCCTATGATGCCAGACCAGGGTTTCCAACAGGAACCGATGCTACCTATGGACGGCGGACAGGAAGGTCAGATACCTCCATATGACGAAGGTGGAGAAAACGGTTTCCCACCAGAACAGGATGGTGATTTCGGTGGAGGGTTTGATGCTGGTGTCGAAGCAGACGAGGACGAGGACCCAAAGAGGTTCATCCAGCAGTTGACAGGTAAACTGTCGCAGTCTCTTAACACATACGAGGACAAGGACGATGAAGGTCTTTACAAGTATGTTGGAAAGATGATAGTCAAGCAAGCGGCAAAGAACCTTGACAAGAAAGGACGAAAGGACCTAATCAAGGCGATTAATATGGCTGACAGTGACACTGATGACGACGATGGTGAAGATGTTGATATGGATACTCAAGACGATATGCAAGACGCACAGAATGACGGTGAGATGATGGAGTGTACTATCAAGAAATCGGATTTCAGCAAGGCATTGAAGGAAGAGTTCGGTATTAACGGAAACAGCGAGAGGACAGCACCTCTCAAGGGCAAGAAACGGAAGAATATCTTCAACGGCAAACCGTTTTAAAACAACATACATATCAAAACCAAAGGCACTCCAATTCAATTTGCGAGTGCTTTTTTTTGTAACTTTAAAACAAGCAAACTATTTATTGTAAATCAATTATTTCTTTATGAAAGTTAGAATGACAGAATCTCAACTCAAGCGAATAGTTAAGAAACTAACAGAGAATGAAACGCTGACTGTCAGCGCAGACATACATAACGGCGACATATCCACTGGTGTGAAGAACGCAAAAGCGGATATACAGCGGAACGGACTTGACCCTAACAAGACCAAGATTGAGGTTGACCCTAACGAGGTTAACGAAGGAAGAAGGTTCAAGAAATCTGAATTACAAGAGGCAAGAAAACGCAGACTCAACAAGAGGAAGTAACATATGCGAAGACTACTGGTTAACAGCAGACAGAGGGAGTTGATAAGGGAAAACGAGAATATGCAGCGATGTGTGAACAGTCTACCGTCGCACCTAACAGATTCGTTAAACCAAAACCAAACGCCGTTGTCAGGTGTCCTGCCGAAAGAGATGTTATTGAAACTGCTCTGTGACAGGGTGTGTGAGTTAGAGTCATGTTTTTCAGACAATATTCAGGATGTCAATGATGAACGCATATCAAAGAAACTCAGCAGGTTGCTGTCTGTGTGTAAGCGAAAGGAGAGTCCGTTAAAGGAGCAACTTGAGAAACTTTGCTACAACACAATAGTCTCGCTGTTCGAGTTGCCAGATGACGGTATTGACTACGAATATGAACTTGTTGACACTATAGACCATAATTTCCATATCAAACCAGACACACGGTTAAACAGTGGCATTGACGATGAAATCGCAAAGCGTCTAATTATCAACACACTTGTAATCGGTGGTGCTATGGTGATATACGAGAATGCAAAACAACTATACATCAATGACTTGTTCGATATGGACGAGGACTTGCCGCATCTTTACAGTAAGATAGTCAAGTTGAACGCGTATCTTATGCTGCGTCAACCACAGGACATAACTGATAAGGACAATAAGCAGATGGGGTACGAGAATGTGACGCTTGGAAATGACGAGTCAAATGTGAGCGTCGAGGTGAAAGGTGTGAATTTCCCTACACTGCTGACAGAGTCCTTGCACGCATTTCTTGAGATTATCGCGTCATATGGTTTGCCAGACGATAAAGGCGTTGTTGACAAGGTGCTTAACATTTGCGACACGACCGAGAATGAACCTTGGTATATGATGTTAGGTCAGTCGTTGTGGAATAGTGTAATAGGGCGTTTTGGAGACCTGTCGTCAACAGACCTTCCATATGTCTTACGCGTTATATTTCAGCAATCTCCAGATAAATTCATGAACATTATAAATGAGTTCTTGAACGATGGAGACAATGTGGATGAACTCGTGCGTAAGATTACAGAACACGCAACCTACATCCGAGAGTATGATGATTTTGAGAACACATTGTCACGTGACGATGGTAAATCAATAATCAAGGATTCGGAAAATTAATAAATGTAATGAAAAAACAAGTTGTCAAAATATGTATTATCCACTACAACACACCACAGTTGTTGAGATACGTTCTAATGAGCGTTAAAAGGCATACGCCTAACAGTGAGATTTTTGTTTTTGACAACAGCGACAAATATCCGTTTCACAACACTTTTGAGAATGTAACGGTAATTGACAACACTAAAGGTCAGTATATCAATTGGCAGGATTTTCTCAATCGTTATCCAGACAGGTTGAAGTCTCCTGGTAAAATAAACGGGCACGGTAGTGCGAAACACGCCTATTCAATAGACAAATGTATGGAGTTGATAAATGATAATTTCATCCTACTTGACTCCGATGTGTTGTTGAAAAAAGACATTACACCATTATTTGATAACAAGTTTATCACGATAGGTGAGGTCTTCACACAACCGTACTCAAGCATACAACGCATTCTTCCGTTTGTCAATTTCATAAATGTCAATGAATGTAAGAAACGTGGCATACATTATTTCGACGAGAATATGATGCACGGTCTTATGGTATCTGCATTGTCTGACAAGTACGATACTGGTGCGTCGTTTTTCTATAAGGTGAAAGACTTGAACATAAAGCATATCAAATGCGATGAATATGTTGAGCATTACGGTGCGGGAAGTTGGATAAAGGATTTGCCTGAATGGAGAAAGCATAACTACACTTTAGGTGAATGGTTGAGAGTCCATAGTGAATACTGGTACGGAAAGAATGAGCGCATCGCCGTCTACACCTGCATAACCGATGGTTATGACAACCTTATTGACCCAGACAAACATTATGACAATGTTGATTTCATCTGTTTCACTGACGCTCCAGAGAAATTTACGAGTGACATTTGGGATATCAGACCATTACCAGGCGGTTTAAGTGACTTGCCTAAAGTGAAACAACAACGTCACATGAAGATATTGCCGCATAGGTATCTTTCAGACTATGAAATATCAATCTGGATAGACGGTAGTATAAAAGTGACAGGAGATATTGTTGACTGGTCTGATAAAACACTGGACGATAAGCACTCGGTTTATATTCCGCAACATCCTACACGCTCATGTGTATATGTAGAAGGTGCAGTTTGCAAATCAATAGGAAAAGATGCGGCAGATGTCATTGACGCACAAATGGAGGGTTACAGGAAAGAAGGTTATCCACAAAACAACGGGCTGGTTCAGTCAAACATTATATTGCGTCGGCATAACGACGTTGACTGCATGACATTAATGGAGTCGTGGTGGACTGAACTATATAATGGTTCACGGCGAGACCAGTTGTCGTTCAACTACACTCTATGGAAGACAGGAGTCAATGTTTTCACAGGACTTGACAAGTCCACCTGTCAGTCCGAATGGTTCAAGTGGAATCCGTACCACCACAACAAGCAACCACGAAGCGAGCAGGAAAATGTTGTTAAACAAGAAACTAAACATAAACCGAAACACCCTGTAAAAATTTACCTACGGAAGAGGAATTTTTGAAAAATCAACTATTTATAACATATAACATTAGAAAATATGGCACAAAGAATACGATTGACAGAATCTGAACTTAACGACATCGTTGCACATGTTCTCAAGGAGGAAATGGAAGAAGGTTTCATGGACAGGTTGAAATCTGGATATAACTCGTTTCTGGGTAAAGGAGCGAAAGAGAAAAACGGCGCTTTGAATTTGTCTGGTCGCTGGAATGCAGCAAAAACTGGATATAATGAACAAGGCAACATTGATAAGAACAATGAATGTTGGTCTTATATCAAAACCGTTATGCAGCAATATGGTTTGACTATGCAATCTTCAATTAAAGATTTGTATAATGCTACAAGGCAAGCGAATATGCGTGCTGGTGCTAATCGAAAAAAAGCACAAAATAACATTTACAACAAAGGGGCGCGTGATCGGAATGCACGAGTAAACCGTTTAAGCACTGGAGGTAATTCTGGTACTTTCCCAAACACAAGTGCATATCGTAATCCTACTGGTTATTAAATCTGAAAACACCCTTAAAACACAAACAAACGGCATCAAAAATGTCGTTTGTTTTTTTTTGTTAAAAACGAGGATACCTTGTAAACCATCCTAGTGCATCAATATGATATTTGAATAGAAATTTCAGACCCATTAAGAAAAACGGTATACCGTGGTCAAATATCCATTCTTTTTTAGGGAATGATATACCACTTGTCCCTAAGACAATGTGGATTTACTATCTTGACG
>ERZ1034723.597-NODE-597-length-18971-cov-65.416209_pt1 | contig 18971 bp, 31 predicted proteins | sample MGYA00520637_ERZ1034723 | MGnify/ENA primary metagenome ERZ1034723 (study PRJEB33766, sample SAMN09781719) | gut metagenome | biome: gut microbiome | host: Homo sapiens | place: Madagascar | study: EMG produced TPA metagenomics assembly of the PRJNA485056 data... | reverse complement strand
GGCCGCACTTACGGCCAGCAGGTGCTATTTGAACGCAGACAGAAGGAGTTGAAAGACCGTGGCGAAATCTAGCCGAACCGAAGCGTGGCACGACAGCTACAAGGCCATTTTTGGCCGGTATGGCTGCATCCGGCTGACACTGGAGCAGGTCAGCGTGTGCATGGGAATCCCGGCTCGGTATGTGCGCAAGCGCTACCCGGACGGCTGGGCCAACATGTCCGGCGGCGAGGGCAGGGGCAAGGGAAACACCATCCGGCTCGATGTATTACTTGACCAGGAATTTGGAGTGTATTGATGGAGGACGAGAAAATGGAAGCAACGAACCCTGTGATGACGAACGATTTTTCCCCGGTGGGTGATCCGCTCAGGCCGCTTGGCCCGGAAATGATTGCCCAGATGGTCAAGGACAGCGTGGAGCGCGGCCAGCCCAACCGGGAGCTGTCCACGGCGAGCAGATACCTTCTGCTGGCCGCGACGAACATTTGCGAAGAGGCATTCCGCAACTTTTCCGGCTTCCTGGACCACTTCCAGAGCGACGAGGCCGAGTATTGGGCGCTGGACGCAAAGAAAGCCATGGACCAGACCCACCGTGTGCTCAACGTCCTCGCCGAGATCGAGGGGCTGGATGTACTATGACTAAAACAATCAAGGTAATTTATACAGCGCATACAGGCAGACACGCCGATGCGGGCGTGAATTCCGTTGTATTCCATGTATCAGAAGAGGTTTTTGAGGATTTAATGAATCCAAAATTTAACCCTTTCCCCTGCTATTTTGACTTTCCGAAGGGAAGGAAACAAGCGGATCTGTGCCGGATGGTTTTGGCTTATGCAGCCATGCACGGATACTACATTCTTAAATCAGACCACATTATTTCGGTTGTTGAAGACTGACTACTCCAATGGCGGCAGGAGGTAAAACAAGAGCCGCTGCCAGCGCGAAAGCGCAAAATATTTTTTAGAAACGAGGTATTGAAAATGAGCTGTGAAAAATGCAGATCGAACGAACACCACACGTTCCGGCGCGAATATAGCCGCGACGCCAAGCAGATGGGCCGGGCCATGTACAACATGTTGCTGAACGGCCCGCTGGACAAGTCGCAGGCGGTCCTCACCGTGCAGGAAACGCGGGACGCCTGCTCCTACTGTCGTTCTCTGGTCGAGAAAGACATCCGGCTTCTGGTGTACTCTTACAACCCGGACGCCCCTGATGACGCGGAGGACGTTGTGCACGAACCCACGGTCGGCGAAGTGATGCTCTGAAAGGACGGTCAAGATGCCAACGAAAACCAACTCCCGGCGGCGTGGGCCGTCTGCGGGCGTTTCTGGCGGGGTTTTGTCTGAGCCTATCAGTTTCCCGGTCAAGGGCCCGAAAACCCGCGAGATCAAGCCGGAGGAGTGCGTGGTGCGCGTTATTGCTGCCTGCGAGGATGGAATCCGCATTGTGGTGCTCCCGAAGGAGTCTGCCGTGCGGGACATCCTCAACGAGACATACGGCCCGCTGGGCTGGGGCGACTCGTACTACTACACCAAAAATTGGTGGAGATGCCAGCTCGAAGTGCTCTCCCCTGTCAATGGTCTTCCGGTGCGGAAGGACGCCGGACCGATGTGCCTGCCCTCCGCCGATGTGGACCGGATGCAGGAAAACACCAGCTTTCTCCGCGCGGCGGCACTGTTCGGCGTCGCGGAGGACGTGATGGACCTGAAGCCCATCGCCCTGAAGAGCGAGCAGGTCCCGGTGGTGAAGGACCAGCACGGCGTATGGCGCGCGGCGGAAAAGCTCACGGTTGACCGTTTCGCCCGCGCTGAAGACGGACACATCCACATGGTGCAGTTTGCACTGGCCAGCGGGAAGAAAGTCTTATGGGACGAGGCGACGTTGTAGGAAGCATCCCGGTCGTCTATGACCCAGCCCGGAAAAAGATCGTTGTGGAAAACTCGGCGGAATTTGTGAAAACACAGATCCGCCAAAAGCTGGACGATCTGGCACATGGCTCTCCGATGCGGCTGACGCTCACCGTGGAGCGGCAGCGAAAAAAACGCTCGCTGGAACAGAACCGCATGATGTGGGCGCTGCTCACCATCATGGCCGACACGTACAACGCAGGGAAAGCGGGCGGCATCACACCGGAAGCCTGCTATATCGAGATGCTCGAAGAATACGGCCTCGAATATGACTTTCTGGAACTTCCGGTGGCCGCTGTGCCCATCCTGCGCAAGGCATACCGGCTGGTATACGTGGTAGAACTGCTGGACAACGAGCGCTGCACTGTCAAGGCGTCGATGGGTTCCAGCAGCTTTTCCACCGCTCAGATGACGGCCTTTATCGACGGCATTTTTGACCGTCTGGCCGAGATGGGCGTCAACGACCCGAATGTAACACGATATTGGCAGGAATGGCAGGAGGTGCCGAGGTAATGGCGGATGGAAATATGGTTATAAAATATAATTCTGAAACCGGGACTTGGGAGGAGTATGACGGCACATACGATGTGACCATCCACTGCACAAGCAAGGAGGAAAGCGATCGTGTGGCGAATTTGATGCTTATTGCAAGCCAAATCCACCCCACCGGATTATGGACGCCTGCAAGCAAACTCCCTCCGCTGCATCAAGCGACCGAGGACGATGATTATCCGCTGAAGTATGAGATCAGTGAACGACTCCTAGCATACACGGAGAACGGGCGAATCGCTGCAAATGTCCGGTACGTGATATCTGAAAGCTTTGTTGGCTGGGACGATTGGAGCGGCGGATTGGCCCACACTAAGGTCACCCACTGGATGGAACAACCCAAACCGCCGAAGGAGACCAAACATGGCTGATTCTATTATGCAGACCCGGCGGGAGTGTTATGTCTGCCGGATGAAGTACAACGTGTCCACCGTGGACATGCTGGAAGAGCATCATGTGCTTAACGGCCCGCTGCGGCCGGTGGCCGAAAAGTATGGCCTGAAGGTCTGGCTGTGCCACCGGCACCACAACGAGCCGGGATACAGTGCCCATTTTGACCACCACCTTCGGCTCGACCTCAAAAAGCAGGCCCAGCAGGATTTTGAGGATCTTTATGGGCACGACCGCTGGATGGAGGAAATCGGAAAGGACTATCTGAAATGCTCAACATTGTAGCGATCATGGGGCGGCTCGTCGCAGATCCTGAACTGCGCACCACCGCCAACGGCACCAACGTGTGCAGCTTCCGTATCGCCTGCGACCGGAACTTTGCTTCTCAGGGGAAGGAACGGCAGGCGGATTTTATCGACATCGTGGTCTGGCGGCAGGCGGCTGATTTTGTTTGCAGGTATTTCCAGAAGGGCAGCATGATCGCCGTGGACGGCTCATTGCAGAGCCGGAATTACAAGGACAAGCAGGGCAACAGCCGCACGGCTGTGGAGGTCGTGGCAAACCATATCAGCTTTGCCGGACCCAGCAAGAAGCCCGGCGGGCAGGCCGTGGATGACGGCGGCGAAGCACCGCCCAAAGACTACCGGGAGCCCGCACCGGCATATTCCCAGGGCTCCGCTGACGATTTCACTGTGATCGACGACAACGACGACCTGCCGTTCTGACCCTCTTGGGGGGGGGTAACTTGTGAAAAACACTACCAAAAAACAGAGCTATATTATGATCCTCGACTGGATGGTCGATAAGTACAAGCTCAAGGGCAACGAGCTTCTGGCCTATGCGCTGATCTATGGCTTCAGCCAGGACGGCGAGAGCGAGTACAAGGGCAGCTTCAGTTATCTTTCCCGGTGGCTGGGAGCCGACCGTGCAACAATAATCCGGGTGCTCAAGCGGCTGGAAAGCAAAGGTCTGCTCACAAAACGGCAGGAACTTGTGGCCGGTCAGATGGTCAACCGGTACGTTGCTGAGGTGCCTGAAGAGGTCCAGAAGACGGTCGAAAGCAAGGACGATGCACCCGAAAATCAGGCGGAATCTCACCCGCCTGACCAGTGGCAAAACGCCACCAGTGGCAAAATGCCACTAGTGGCAAAATGCGACGGGGACCAGTGGCAAAACGCCACGGGGGGTAGTGGCAAAACGCCACCCAGTAATACTACTGGGTATACTACTGGGTATACTACTCCTTCGTGCGCGCGAGGCGCACAAGGGGGCGAACCTAGCCCGAAGGATGTTTTCACGGAGTATGCCGGAGCGGACAAGCCTCTGCTGGAGGCTCTGACCCGGTTCGACGCATACCGGGCATCCCGGCGGGGCAAGGTATGGGACGCCCAGGCTGCACGAGCTGTGTGCGACAAGCTCACCCAGCTGGCGGATGAATCAAAAACAACAAAACGTACAGAGTACATGATCGCCAGCATCATGCAGAGCATCGAGGCTGGATGGAGCGTCCTGGACCACCCGAAGAGCTGGGGCGGCGCACCGAAGCTGAGAAAGACAGTGGACCGGCCCGAACCCAGCGGAAACGATTTTCTGAAAAACGCTGCACACCGGCGGTCACTCGCCCGGAAGTGCGGATAGAACCAAAACGGAGGACCTAAAGGTGAAAAAAGCAATATTGCTGAGCATCCAGCCGGTATGGTGCAGCAAAATCGTCCTGAAAGAAAAAACCGTGGAGGTGCGCAAGACGAAGCCGGAGGGCGTGAAGCCTCCATTCAAGTGCTACATCTACTGCACGAAAGAGCGGTCGAAGATGGGCTGGTTGCGAATCGTCCCCGGAAAAGGCTGGCAGCGGTTGGATGGTACGGTCATTGGCGAGTTCGTCTGCGACAAGATTTGGGAGCTTGCACCGATATGCCGCGCTCCGGATGATGTCGAAGAAATGGCTTGCATGGACAGAGATAGCATTGTCCGTTACCTGAACAAGTGCCACGGCTGGGCGTGGCATATCTCCGACCTGAAGATTTATGACCAGCCGCGCGAGCTGCGAACGTTTACAGGTTTGCAGAGCACACGGTTCGGTATGTGGCCTGTGGAGGTCACTCGCCCGCCTCAGAGCTGGTGCTACGTAGAAAGCAAAGAATAAAAAAATGGAGGAACCCACAATGAGAAATATGGCTAAGATCGCGATCATCAATCTCAAGGGCGGCGTCGGAAAGTCCGTCACCGCCTGCAACCTGTCCTGCATCCTGGCAGGCATCCATTCCCGGCGGGTGCTGGTCATGGATCTGGACAAGCAGGCCAACACGAGTAAATTTTTCAAGCATTTTTCGGACACGGCAGACACGATGGGCGACGTGCTGGAACTCAGAGTCAAGCTGCCCGACGTGATCCAGCGGACCGATTTTTTCGGCGTTGACATTGCACCCAGCAACATGAGCATGCTGCTGGCCAACAAAAACGTGATGTTCGACGTCCGGCATCCGCAGGCCGACCGGCTGAAGAACGCCCTCGAACCGCTGCGAAACGATTACGATTACTGCATTTTTGACTGCCCGCCCGACATCGACATGGCCACCATCAACGCTCTGGTTGCTGCTGATTACGTCATCATCCCGGTGGATTGCGACGAGTGGGCGCTGGATGGGCTGGCAGAGATCATGGATCAGGTGCGGGACATCCAGCACGGATACAACCACGAGCTTGTTGTGATGGGTGTGCTGGCCACCAAGTATGACCGAGGGCGGTACTCAATGCAGACTGTCAATCAGATTGCCCATCTCGACATTCCGGCTTTCCGAAACGAGGACGGCAGCGTGATGCGCATCAACAACAGCGTCCGGGTCAAGGAGGCAAAATCGGTACATGAGCCGCTGTACAAGTTCGCACCCAAGTGCAAGCCTGCCGAGCAGTACAAGAAGCTGGCAGAACGTGTGATACAGATCGTGGAGGGAAAATGAAATGAAAAGTGATTTGGATATCAAGGACGCAAAAGCAATGATAGAGTTGATAGTTCCTCTTGTAGACAAACTGGGAGATTACATCGATGATTTACGTGAAATTTCTGAAGCAGCCGAAAACCCTGAAGGATGGAATGGTGCAGATGACCCTCCAGAGCTGAATCATTTCAGTTGGGTAGGATGTGATGGAGAATTTGTTGAGTTTTTAAGCAGCGACCCAGTGCAAGCCAATGTTATGGGTTTTGACACACAACCAGCTATATATTTTAGAACAAACCGAGATTTTGGTTGGAGAAGCGTCAATGGAAACAAAATAGAGGTCTTTTCTTGGCGTTGTTACCCAGGACTCAAAACAAAAACGAAAAGTGAGTCAATACGTGAGTCGGTAAGGAAAGCGAAACAGGAGGGACCGAGAAAATGAGCACTGGATTATTGAGCGGACTTCTGAGTGTTCAGGCGGACGCCCCGGCGGGGTCTGGGATGCAGGTGGTCATGATCGACCGCAAAAACATCATCATCAACCCGGACAACCGGAAAATCTATCGCATCGGGGACGTGTCCCGGCTCAAAGAGGATATCAAGACCAACGGCATCCGCCAACCGCTGGAAGTGGTGGAGCTGGATGGTGGCAATTACAAGTTAATCGGCGGAGAGCGACGGCTGACCGCCTGCGAGGAGCTGGCCAAAGAGGGCGATACACGGTTTGAGGCTCTCCCCTGCGTCATCCTCAAGCTCAAGCATGACGATGACGAGAAGATCGCGCTCATCACGGCCAACGCAACCGCACGTGACCTGACGGACGGTGAACGGTTGGCGCAGTATGAGACGCTCAAAGAGATTTTGACACGGCGAAAAAGCCTCGGCGGGCTGAGCGGAAAGGTCCGTGATGAGCTGTGCAGGATACTGGGCTTGAGCACTGGTGCAGCGGCCCGGCTGAACGCGATCTCGGAAAACTGCGGCGATGATACCAAGCGGGAGCTTCAGGCCGGGGAGATCCCCCTGATGGGCGCATATCGGCGGGCACAAGAAATTATTGCGGCGCGGATGGCGCAGCAGGAAGCAGCCAAAGCCCCGAAACCGGATAAACCGGTGTACAAAAAGCCGGTCGTGTTCGACTGCAAACCAGAGTCTTCGGTAACGGTACCGAAACAGGCTCCAAACAGTCATTGTACGCCTCAAAACATCCCGGCGGGGTACGAGCCAAAAGCCACGGCAAGCCATGGTTTGCCAGAGAAACCCGAAGAGTCCCGTGGGAAGGACACGCTGCGCAAGCTAGCGGAAAAAATGCTGGAAGACAATGCGCCGTGGGAACTGTTCCTTAAACAGGTCATGTTTCGGCTCGCATATTACAGCCAGCCTCTTCCCGGCGGGGCGAAGCTCTGGATGCGGCAAGATGAGATTCGCAAAGAAGCGAACTTCTATAACGCCGATTCGTATGCGATCACTTTTCAGGATAACACCTTCTTTTCGAATGGGTGGGAGTCGGAAGAGTGCATCATCGAGCGATTGACCAAATATTTTGAGCTGAAATAAGGAGGAATCACAATGGAGCCGCTGACGCCACGAGAATTTCGGAAACTGTATGCTATTCCTTACGACATCGAAAAGCGTCAGCGGCGCATTGAACAGCTCGAAGCGATCCAGGCTGAAGGCCCGCAGAGCGCCTCCGATGTGGTCAAGTCTTCCAGCGGTGAGGGGAACGCCTGCATCCTGAGTCACGCGACCGTGACCGGGACGGACATTTCCTTCACCCGGCGGGAAGATGAGATCAAGCGGCTCAAGCGGACCAACGTCCAGCAGCGGAAAAAGTACATGTATGGCCTGAGCCTTATTGAAAGCTGCGATGACTGCGAGCTGCGGGCGCTGCTCACGGCAGTCTGCACGGAGGGCAAAAAGCCGCAGATCGTGGCAGTCGAGCTTATGGAACAAGGCGTGGACATTGGGCCGGAAGCGATCCGGCGTCGGGTCGAACGGTGGATCAATCAGACTGTGAGGTAAAAATGAAAGAATGTCCATTTAGTTACAGCTGGGCAGGATATAAAACTTGCCAGACCAGCAGTTGTGCATTGTGGCACAGCGACAGCGGAAAATGTTTTATAACGGCAATTGCTGACATTTTGTATAGCAAAAAGCAGTCGTGTACAAACTGTGTGCATAAAAAAGCAAAGTACAACTACCAAGATTCGTCATACATAGTAGAATGTGAATGCGGACATTTTTTGAATAATCCTAATATCAAATGCAAGGATTTTGAAAAAAAGGAATAGTCGTTTTATAGCGCAAACGCCTTGTCCGGTTTGTAATGTGAGGTAGAAAACTATGGAGAACGAAGAATGCAATATGCCGCCCAATCCGTATGATTTCTGGAATTGCAAAACAGCTGTTCATTTTTGGGAAATTGGCGGAATGAATCAAGAAATAATGTGCGAAAATTATAATTGTCCACGCTGGAAAGCTGAACATGGGGGAAAAAATGAATGACCAAGAAAAATTTTTCTTTTTGTCGTGCTATGCGCTGAGAGGATTTGCAAAACCCTCAACTGTATATCGCGTTTTTCACAATGCTATTCCCATCAAGCGCGCGCTCTATTATTTGGGAAAATGGGAAAGAAAGGGATTTTATGGCGACGGCGTGAGCGAATGGTCAGGCCGATTTTACACATCTAAACTGCCAACTCAATATCGTGAACTTTTGGAAGGTGTAACCCCTATACCAATAGAGGATTATAATAACGATTACTTTGCCTCTTCCTTGATCGCCGGATATTTTCTGCCAGAAAAAGGAGAAACCCCTGACTATGCTTACATTAACGAGAGACGTTACCAATTGAGTGGAAAATCAATTTGCAGAATGTGCGGGCAAAAGCTTCCACGGAAATGCCTGTTTTGCGAGTATTATTTCCCATTCGATTCTGATTCCGGCGGGTGCAGTGCAACTATGAAAAAAACGAAAAAAGATGCTGAATGCAAATCTTTTCGCGAACAAAACAATTGGACATATAGTTGGAGGCAGTACACTATAAGAGACGAACCCCAAGAAACAAACGGAAAAACGTGAAAGTCGTGTCCGGTTTGTCCGGAATGTCCGGTTTGTCCGGAATGTCCGGTTTGTCCGGAATGTCCGGTTTGTCCGGAATGTCCGTTTTTGATGTGCTATAATCAAAATGCGGTTATTGGGTGAGAACCCAAGCGGCCGCTCATTGTGGATTCAGACTTCCCGGCGGGAATCATAGTGCGGTCGAACCATACCGCACTCAATGGGACCAGCGCCGTCCGCTCCAAAACCCAGCGGCGCATGACGAACAAGATATCACATCCACCCGGCGGGGTGCCCACAGTGGACACTTTGGAAAGGAGCACAATCCATGCTTGGACTTTTCAGCAAACTGTTTCAGCCTCTTGTGAAAAGCTGTGTGCTTGCACCTGTGTTCCGGAAAATGTTTCAAGTAGCATTCAAAAGTAATTTTGTGCGCATCGCTTGGAGTATCGGTTTTCAGACGAGCCGCACAAAACGTGAGCCAAGGGCAGAGATCGGAGGAACCGGCTGTATCTAAGGCGCGACCGACCTGCTATTCGGCGAACATTTGCTGCTGATACCATCAGGTGCAAGATCACTTGAAAATTTACGGCGGCTTTTCAAGCAGTTGCAAAAGGCCGCCGTTTTTATGTCGCTTTAGCTCAACCGGAAGAGCTGACGGCTCATAACCGTTTGGTTGCAGGTTCAAACCCTGCAAGCGGCATTCTATAAATTCCCGTAGCTCAATTGGTAGAGCATCGGTCTCCAAAACCGAAGGCTGAAGGCTCGGTCCCTTCCGGGAATGCCAGGCGCGCACCCTTTGAGGGGGCGGCGCGAATAGCGGGGCATCCAGCCGCGAAAGTTCTGGATGCAGCGGAACCTTATCTCTTGAGCCTCCTGGCGAAATTGATATGCGGTGGAATGCAAGGTTCCGCTTATTTTTATGTGTCTGTAGCGCAGTTGGTAGCGCGACTGCTTTGGGAGCAGGAGGCCGCGAGTTCGAACCTCGCCGGACGCATTGAGGAAAAGTATATGACCGAACGATTATTGAATTGGCTTAAGGGTCTGATTGCATTCGGTGATGTGCATTCGTTCTACTGCTCTTCGCAGTGGGTGCGGCTGTCGCATGAGGTGCTGGATATGGACAAGCACGAGTGCCAGATCTGCAAGCAGCGCGGGCGATACCGGCGCGCTGACCTGGTCCATCATGTCAACCATGTCAAGGACGCACCGGAAAGGGCGCTGGACATCTGGTATACAGATGCAGACGGCAACCGGCAGCGCAACCTTATCAGTGTATGCAAAGATTGCCACGAGACGGTCTGCCATCCGGAGCGGATGCGGAAATGCAGCGGTGGCGCGCCGTTGACGATAGAAAGGTGGGATTAGAATGGCTAATGTGGAATATAAAGGAAAAGTCCCTGTCTTTGTAACTTTGAACGAAAAGGAAACCAGAAAAATCTATGATGCAAAGGTTGGATGGGTGACGGTTTATTATGCAGAACCAGACAAAAGTATGGATGATAAAACAGCGGGAGCATTTGTAAGAAAGCAATTAGAGACGGCTGTGGAAGAAGCTATGAAAATGTACAAAAGGTAACACCCCCCTCACGAAAAAACGGGGTGAGTGGGTCTGGGCCTTACTCGTGGTGTCTCTCGACTTTCCAGCTTTCCTCTCGCGCGCACGTGCGCGCGGGAATTGTTGTGATGTTGCACAAATTTTGACGAAAGGATGATTCCATGGTGAAAACGGTAAAACCGCCCTCTCTTGCTGCGACTTGCAAAAAGTACAGCAAAGAATTGAAGGAAATCGAGGATGCGGCGAAAGCGGCGAACTGCGATACAAACTTTTTGTACCGCTCGACGCTCGACCGCTACGTCACCCAGCTGGATCTGTTGACGCAAGCGCAAACGGACATGAACAAAAATGGCCTGACCGTCACGAAAGTCACACCAAAGGGTGCCGAAATGGAAATCGCCAATCCTGCCATCCAGATCTATAACCAGACGGCCAGCGCGGCAAACTCCACCGTTTCGACTCTGCTGCGCGTCATCCAGCAGTTCAAGTTTATGGTGGCGAATGCCGGTGAGGACGATGACCTCTAACATTCCCCCGGAGATTTTGGAGTACATCGAGCAGGTGGAGGCCGACAATCCGCGCGCCTGCCGGGAGCAGCATGCGCTTGTTGCGCTTGTGCGGCGCATTTTCGAAACAGAAGACGTTCATGTGGATACCGAGCGAATGCGGAAATATTTCCGCCTCGCCCGGTATTTTCCGTATGACCGACTTTTCCCGTGGCAGACCTTTGCACTGGGGCTGTGGTTGTGCACCTACCGCGCAGATGGTGCCCCCCGCTTCAAGACGCTGTTTGCAATGGTGGGCCGTGGTGCAGGCAAAGACGGCGTGATCGCCATTTCTTCTGCGGCGCTCATCAGCCCATACAACCCGGTTCCGCATTACAATGTGGACATCTGCGCCAACAACGAGGAGCAGGCCGTCACCCCCGTCAAAGATATCGTGGAGGCGCTGGAGAATCCGACATGGGAAGCCAAATTGTCAAAATACTACTACCACACAAAAGAGATCCTTCGGGGCCGCAAAAACCTGGGCGAGGTCAAAGGCAGAACCAACAACCCGAAGGGTCGTGACGGTATGCGCTCCGGCGCGGTCATCTTCAACGAGGTCCACCAATACCAGAATTACGACAACATCAAAGTCTTCGTCACCGGTCAGGGCAAGGTTGCCGAGCCGCGCGTGGGCTTTTTTACGTCCAACGGCGACGTCAGCGACGGCCCGCTGGACGACTATCTTGCACGAGGCCGCAGGATTCTGTTTGAGGGCGAGGCGGATGAGGGCTTTTTGCCGTTCATCTGCTGCCTGGATGCGAAAGACCAGGTGCACGATGAAAACAATTGGTGCATGGCAAACCCATCACTCCCCTACCTGCCCCACCTGATGCAGGAGATCCGGGACGAGTACCGCGACTGGCGGGAGCGCCCGGAACAGAACGGTGATTTCATCACGAAACGCATGGGCATCCGGGACGGTGCCAAAGAAATCGCCGTCACCGACTACGAAAAGGTCAGGGCCACCAACACCCCCTTGCCCGACCTAGCCGGGTGGAGCTGCACGGTGGGTATCGACTATGCCGAGCTGAGCGACTGGGCAGCGGTCAACCTCCATTTCCGGCGCGGCGACAAGCGCTTTGATATCAATCACGCTTGGATCTGCGCACAAAGCAAAACGCTGACCCGCATCAAAGCCCCGTGGAAAACGTGGTGTGATATGGGCGTGTGCACCTATGTGGATGATGTGAGCATTTCTCCGTATCTGCTCACGGATTACATCCGGGATTCCGGGCGCATCTACAACATCAAAAAACTGGCGCTGGATAACTTCCGCTACACAATGATGGCCGAAGCGTTGCAGAGCATCGGCTTTGATGCAAAGGACAAGACCCGCGTGAAGTTGATCCGTCCCAGCGACATCATGCAGGTGGACCCGGTGATTCAGGACTGTTTCGACCGGGGCCTTTTCACATGGGGCGATTTGCCACAGCTGCGCTGGGCAGTCAACAACACCAAACGTGTGCGCAGCAGCCGCAGTCAGGGCGTGGATACCGGAAACTTCGTCTATGCGAAGATTGAGGCAAAATCCCGAAAAACAGACCCCTTTATGGCCTTGGTAGCTTCCATGGTCATCGAAACCGAGCTGGGCACCGGACAAGTTCAGCTCCCCAAAATCGGAGCAATATGCTGGTAAGGAGTTCAAACCATGTCATTTTCCGAAAAAGTAAAAGAGTTCTTTGGATTTCAGAAATCCGATGGGCTCAAGCTCCCCGCGCAGCATGTGGATGAGACCAATGTGCCCATCAACGCCTCAGCTGTAAAAGCCTCCCTTGCCGACTGGATGACCTGTTGGGAGGAATACCGCCTGCGGGATCTGGCGTTCAATTGCTGCGTGAACCTCATCGCAAAAGCCATTGCAAACTGCGAGTTCAAGACGTTCGAGCGCGGACAGGCCGTCAAAAAGGATTACTATTACATGCTCAACGTGGAACCGAACGTCAACGAAAACAGCACGGCGTTCTGGCAAAAAGTCATCTACCGGCTCTATAAAAACAATGAGGCGCTGATCCTCGCCACTCAGCGCGGCGGCATGCTGAATCTGGTCGTGGCAGACAGCTGGACGAAGCCGGAATACTTTCCGACGGCGGAAAACATCTACCGGCAGATCCAGGTGGGCGATGAACCATACACCCGCGACCTGAAGGAAAGCGAGGTCATCCACTTTGTGCTCAACAGCGCCGATGCAAAAGCGGTGGTGGATGCGCTCTATACCAGTTACAACAAGCTGCTGGAAGCGAGCATAAAAAATCACAGCTGGAATTCTGGCCAGCACATGAAAGTGCATGTTTCGCAGGTCAATTCCGGGCTGGACAATTTCGAGGAGCTGTTTGCGCAGCGGTTAAACCAGCAGTACAAGCCGTTTCTGCAAAATGATTTTGGCATTCTGCCCGAATTTGACGGTTACGACTTCCAGCAGTTTTCGGAATCAGGCAAGACCGGCGACACGCGAGACATCCGGGCGCTTGTGGACGACATTTTTTCTTTCACGGCGCGGGGGTTCGGCATTCCTCCAGTCCTGGTGCAGGGCGAAGTTGCCGGGATCAGCGACGTGGTCACGCATTGGCTCACCACCTGCATCGACCCGCTGGCGGCACAGATCAGCGAGGAGCTGAACCGCAAGCTGTATGGACGCCGGGTCTGGCAGCACGGCGACCGCGTGAACGTGGATACCTCGACCATCCAGCATTTTGACATCCTGAGCAATGCGGACAAGATCGAGAAGATCGTGGAAAGCGCGGCATGGAGCATCAACGAGCTGCGTGAAAAGGTCGGAGATTCCGCCATTACAGAGGACTGGGCAAACATCCACTGGATGACCAAAAACATTGCAACGGTCGAAGCCATTGCCCGCAATGCCGCGACCGAAGCCAACCAAAAGGAGGACAAAAACAGTGCCTAAACCGTATTTTGATATGCAGCAGAGCGGCGAGGAAGCCAACATCTATATTTTTGGCGACATTACCAGTTTTCGGTGCATCGAAAATGATGTCAGCGCCTATCACCTGGCCAACCAGCTGGAGCAGGCCGGGAACCTTGCCGAGATCAACGTCCATGTGGACAGCTATGGCGGCGAGGTTTCGGAGGGCTTTGCGATCTACAACGCCCTGCGGGCCAAAAATGCACAGATCACGACCTATGCCGACGGATTTGTGGCCAGCGCGGCCATCTACCCGTATTTGGCCGGTACGCAGCGCATCGCCAACAATGTGAGCGCGTTTTATTTCCACCCTGTCATTGGCGGCACCTACGGATATTCCGAAGACCTCCGCGAGGCTGCGGATGAGCTGGACAAACTGACTGAAATCGGCCTGGGTGCGTTTACCAACGCGGGCATGAAAGAGCAGGCGGCGCGGGACCTCATCAACAGCAAAACGTGGTACAGCCCCGAAGCTGTGCTGGAAATGGGCCTCGCCACCAGCATCCAGAAGGGTGCGCGCGGCGACGAGGCCACCCAGAGTGTGCACGACATGCTCATCCGTCAAACGCTGGCCGTTCCTTCCCCGGCACCCAAAAAGCCGCCCCAGGAACCGCCCGCTCCGCCCCAGAACAACCTGTTGAGCTTGTTTTCGAAGCTCTGACCAAACCGTAAAGGCGTGTCCAAACTGGACACGCCTTTTTGAATACCTAAAAAGGAGACAACAACATGAATCTGAAAGACATGTACCAGAAGAATCAGAAACTGTCTGATCTGCGCCAGCGGCTGGCCGGTGCCATCAAGGACAACAAGCCCGACGAACTGTCTGACGTATTTTCGGAGATGTGCCAGACCATCGGCGACATCAATAAGGAGGAGTACGAGGCCCAGCTGAACGGTCTGAAACAGGAGCTCAACAACGCTGCTCTGTATGCGCGCGGCGTCCGGCAGCTGACCACGGAAGAGAAGGAATATTACCAGAAGATCAGCGACGCCATGCGCAGCGAGAACCCGAAGCAGGCCCTCGAAAACGTGAGCGTCGTTTTCCCGCAGACCATCATCTCCCGCGTCATGGAAGACCTGACCGAGAACCATCCTCTGCTGAGCAAGATCCAGTTCACGCCGACCGGTGGAGCCATCCGGATGATGCTGAACACCGACGGCCGCCACAAGGCCGCATGGGGTAAGCTGTGCGCAAAGATCATCGAGGAGCTGACCTCCGGCTTCAAGGAAGTCGACGTCGGCCTTTACAAGCTTTCTGCGTTCATCCCGGTCTGCAAGGCTCAGCTGGACCTCGGCCCCGAATGGCTGGACCGCTATATCCGCGCCATTCTGGCCGAAGCACTCGCCAACGGCCTGGAAGACGGCATCGTGATGGGCGACGGCAACGACAAGCCCATCGGCATGATCCGCGATGTGAGCGAGAGCGCTTCTGTTGTCGGCGGCGCATACCCCGAAAAAGCTAAGATCAAGGTCTCGGATTTTGAGCCCACCACCATGGGCAAGCTGGTCGCTCTGCTGGCCGTCACCCCGAACGGCAAGGACCGCAACCCGGATGACCTCATTCTGTTGGTCAACCCGCAGGATTACTATGAGAAGGTCATGCCCGCCACTACGATCCGCACCCCGGACGGCACCTATCGCAACAACGTCCTGCCCTACCCTGCCACCATCATCCCGGTTTCCGCTCTGCCGCGCGGCCAGGCTGTGTTCGGCGTGGGCCGTCTGTACTTTGCAGCCGTCGGCATGAACAAGGGCGGTCGGCTGGAGTATGACGACTCCTACCGTTTCCTGGAAGACGAGCGCGTCTACCTCATCAAGCTGTACGCCAACGGCTTCCCGGTGGACAACAACGCTTTCTTGAACCTCGACATTTCCGGTCTGCGCCCGCTGAATTACAAGGTCGAGACCGTCACCTCTCCTACCCCGTCCGCTGACGCCAACCTGGCCTCCCTGAAACTGGGCAACCTGACCCTGACCCCGGCCTTCAGCGCGACCACGGCCAGCTACACTGCAACGACCGATACGGCCTCCAATGTCATCACTGCTACCCCCGCAAACGCCGGTGCGACCGTGCAGGTCAAGGTCGGCAGCAAGATCATCGAGAACGGCAAGTCTGCCACCTGGGCCGAAGGCTCCAACACTGTGACCATCAACGTGACGGCGGAAGACGGCACGACCACCAAGGCCTACACCGTCACCGTCACCAAGTCCTGACCTTATGACGACCGTATGGGATGGCATCCGGAGCGTGCTGCTCCCGGATATCAAGACCTATCTCGACATCACGTGGGATGACGACGCCGTGGACACGAAGGTCTGGAACCTCACCGTGGGCGGTATGTCCTATCTGGACGGCAAGATCGGCGAGCCACAGGACTACATCACGCCCGGTCTGCACCGGGACCTGCTCATGGATTACGTCCGCTACGCCCGCGACGGCGCGGCGGATATCTTCGAGAACAACTACCGTCATCTCATTTTGGCAGCGCAAAACGAAAGGCGGGTGAGCGCTTATGCCGCGCAAAATGCCGACCAAACCAACGAATGACATCTCGCAGAACTTCAACGCAGGCGTTCTGGCCGTTTTTTCGACCGAGGACGTCGCCGATATCGGCCACCAACCTAAAATCAAGCTGAAAAGGAAGCTTTCGGCCTGCTACGAAGAGCAGCGGCTCGGCATCAACCGGCTGTATCTCAGCCGCCAGAACCTCGCGGAGATCGTCCGCGTGGTGCGGGTGCCGCGCGCACCGGTGCAGATCAGCAACCAGGACGTGGCCCGGACCGAGGACGGCCAGTATTATCGCATCGACACAGTGCAGGTGGTGGAAAACTGCCACCCGCCCTCGATGGATATCAGCCTGCGGACCGTCGAGGAAGATTTCGACGACCGCCTGAAGGAGAATGACAAATGACGTGGAGCGAGTGCATCATCGCGGCCCATACCGCCGTCACCGATCAGGTGAGCCATGGTGGTCGGATGAAATCCAAGCGGTATTTCGTCTGGCAGGAAGACGGAGCCTCCGATTTTGAGGCGGAAGGCAAGCACGTCGAGGGCTGCGTTACCGGCACGACCGACCTTTTCACCCAGAACGAGTTTGACCCCTGGCGCGAGGCGCTGGAACAGTCGTTCGACTCGTTCGATTCCATTGCCTGGCGGTTGAACAGCATCCAGTTCGAGGCCGACCGGGGCATCTGGCACTACGAGTGGAGCTGGGAGGTGGCCGGTTGTGGCTAAGATCACTTCCAAAAAGGCCAACGACTATCTTGCCCAGCTGGAAAAGCTGACCAACGAGACGGACAGCATCTGCAAACACGCGGTCTATGAGGGCGCAAAAGTCGTGGCCGATGCAATCAAGCAGTCCATCGACGCGCTTCCGGTCCAAGCACCACCGGCAAAACAGTCATATTTCTACTTGTCGCAGGAATCCAGAGATGCGGGAGAAAAACTGCATGGAATTTCTGAGGCACAGAAAAAAGGCTTGCAAGAGGGTTTCGGCATCACCAACATGCGCCACGAAAACGGCGCCTGGAACGTCAAAATCGGTTTTGAGGGATACAACAAAGTCCAGACAAAAACCTATCCGAACGGCCAGCCGAACGCGCTCATTGCCCGAAGCGTTGAAAGCGGGAGCAGTGTGCGCGACAAAACGCCTTTTATTGCCCCGGCTGTCAACGCCTGCCGGAAAAATGCGCAAAACGCCATGGAAGTGGTAGTCCAAAAGCAAATCGAAGCCATCACGAAGAAATAACCCAAAGAAGGTGTCCACCGTGGACACCTTCTTCTTTTTTTATTTGGAGGAAAAAACATGCCTGAGAATCCGAAAAGCATTGTGACGACCGGTTTTTCCAACATCCACGTTGCGCTGTATGCAGCCGACGGCGGGAACGTCACCTATACCGGCGTCCGCAAGCTGGGCCGCTCGGTGAGCATGAGCACCGATATCTCGACCAGCGACGATAACAACTTCTACGCCGACGACCGGCTGGCCGAGACCGAGACCGGCTCCGCCTTCACGGACGGTTCCGGCACCATGACCATTGACGGCCTGAGCCCGGACGACGAAGCCTTCCTGATGGGCCTGAAAGCGGGCAACCCGGTGCAGGTGGACAGCAGCAACAGCGTTGAGACGCTGGAGTATGGTGCGGAGATGGAGCCGCCTTACATCGGCATCGGTGCCGTGAAAAAGGTCCAGCGGGACGGCAAGAGCTACTGGGGCGCCATTATTCTGGCAAAATGCCGCTGCAAGGTGCCCGGTGACGACGCCACCACGCAGGAAGATCAGATCGACTGGCAGACCCAGGACATCGACTTCACCATCATGCGGGACGACAGCGCGAAAAACCGCTGGAAGATCATCCCGAAGACCCTGTTCACGACCGAAAGCGCGGCAGTGGCCTTTGTTAAGAAAGCTCTGGGAGGCGAATAACGGATGAACGACAAGTATGTTGTGTGGACGAATATCAAGGGCAAGAAATTTCCGCTCTGCCTGACCATCGGGGCGGCGGATGTGCTGGAAAAAGCGTTCGGCAATGTCAACGCAGTCGTGGAGAGCGTCACCGCTCACGCCGACAAGCAGGAACTGGCCGAAATGATGCGTGTGATCCTGACCGCGCTTCGCCCGCTGGCGGAAGCTGGCAAGGCGTATCTTGCCGCAAGCGCTTCGTTTTCCGGCGAAAAGTCGGAAGATACCGCAGATCTTCCGGCAGATGACGTTCTTCAGGCGATTTTGTCCGGCGCTGAGATCGTCGAGATCTGGGCCGACGTTGCCATGGCTCTGCGCGGCGGGTCCTCCCGCGATGTGGAGGTCGCACCGGATAACAACCCAAAAAACGGCGAAACCGCCATGTGATCCGGCTGAATACCACATGGTATTTGTATTACGGCCGAAAGCTCGGCATGACAGAACGCGAAGTTCTGGCCTGCCCGCTTGGCCGAATGCTGGATTATATGGCGTGTATGCAAATCGAGAACGGTGCAGACCAGAAAGTCTATGCCGATCTCGATGCGCTGGCGGCGATACGATGAGGAGGTGGTAGCGCTTGGCAAAAACGGACATTGGCCCACGAATCAGCGTTGAGGGCGAGAGCGAATACCGCAAACAGATGCA
>ERZ1034723.595-NODE-595-length-19008-cov-12.434971_pt1 | contig 19008 bp, 10 predicted proteins | sample MGYA00520637_ERZ1034723 | MGnify/ENA primary metagenome ERZ1034723 (study PRJEB33766, sample SAMN09781719) | gut metagenome | biome: gut microbiome | host: Homo sapiens | place: Madagascar | study: EMG produced TPA metagenomics assembly of the PRJNA485056 data... | reverse complement strand
CTCATAGCGGTGGAGAATAGTAGTGTTTTGCAAATGCAGAACGTTAGTCAGTTAAATTAAAATTTTTCTGTCTAAAAAAGGCGTAAACAAAGTTTGCAGCAAACTTTAGACCATAATAACCACCGCAAAAGTAAGCTATCTTGCCACGATGCGCAAATCTTTTGGTCGCTATTTGGTGAAAGAATGGAAGATGTGGCGAAAGGCTCGGATAAAATGGCTATCTTTGCCAAGTTAACACAGCGATGACGGGCGTTGGGATGTTCATGAACCGCCGGCGTGCCGAAGTCGTGGAATCAGTTTTTAGAAATGAGTGAGATACGCGACCCTCAGCTCTGGGAAAGCGGAGAGCTGAAGATAGAATGGGTAAGGCATCATATGCCTCTGCTTGAAGGTCTGGAGAAGGAGTTTAAGGAGACTAAGCCGTTCAAGGGGTTGAAAGTGGCCCTTTCCGTGCATCTGGAGGCCAAGACGGCGCATCTTTGCGAGGTGCTGGCCGAGGGCGGGGCGGAGATGTATGTCACGGGCAGCAATCCTCTTTCTACGCAGGATGATGTGGCTGCCGCCCTTGTGCACGAGGGATTGAACGTCTTTGCTGTTCACGGGGCGACTCCCGAGGAATATGAGCACGGCATCAGGCGTGTCATCGAGTGCGGTCCGAACATCATCATCGATGATGGGGGAGATCTTGTGACTATGATCCACGAGAACTATCCTGAGCTGATCCCGAATGTCATCGGCGGGTGCGAGGAGACCACGACCGGAATCCTCCGTCTGGAGACGATGAACCGTGAAAGGAGGCTGAGATTCCCGATGATGCTTGTGAACAACGCCGCCTGCAAGCATTTCTTCGACAACCGTTATGGCACGGGCCAGTCCGTCTGGGATGGCATCAACAGGACCACCAACCTGATTGTGGCCGGGAAATATGTCGTCGTCGCCGGCTATGGCTGGTGCGGCAAGGGCGTGGCGATGAGAGCCAAGGGCCTTGGCGCGAAAGTGATTGTCACAGAGGTGGATCCGATCAAGGCGATGGAGGCCGTGATGGATGGGTTCCAGGTTATGAGTATGGCTCAGGCCGCTTCGGAGGGCGACATATTCGTGACTGTCACAGGCTGCGACGATGTCATCACGAAGGAGCATTTCCTTGCGATGAAGGATGGGGCGATTTGCTGCAACGCCGGGCACTTCGACTGCGAGGTGAATGTCGCCCAACTCAAGGAACTCGCTGTGAGTGAGAAGCCTGCGAGGCAGAATATTCAGGAATATGATCTCCCGAATGGCCGTAAGGTTTACATCATAGCGGAAGGCAGGCTTGTGAACCTTGCCGCCGGGGACGGACATCCTGCGGAGATTATGGATATGTCGTTCGCGATCCAGGCGTTGAGCGCCAAGTATCTGGCCGACAACAGGATGGTTCTCGCAAGGGATCTTGGAGATATGCTTCACTGCGTGCCTGAGTCCATTGACCGCGAGGTGGCTTTCAGAAAGTTGAGCGACTGGGGAATCACGATCGACACGCTGACCCCGGCGCAGCATAAGTACCTTTACGGAGAATAATCACATAAATGATTGTTAGGGAATTGGTCGGTTGTTTTGTCGGCCTATCCCTTATATTAAAAGTAATATTATGAGGCTATTTCCTATTTACACCTGGACCAAAGGCATCCGGAACTTTGACCATAGAAGGAAGCAGTTTTCCCAGTTACCGTGGGCGCAGGGAGTCTTGTTGCTTTGCTGCGTCGTGGTGGCGATGCTTCTGGCCAATCTTCCGTTCACCAAAGAGTTTTACCATAACTTCCTGGAGACGGACATCTCGTTGAGATTCCAGAGTCCGGGAGGGGAGAGCATCCTGTTCCCTAACGGAATGACGGTCGAGAAGTTCATCAACGACATCCTGATGACGGTCTTCTTCTTCACGGTCGGTCTGGAGATCAGGCGCGAGATGAAGAACGGGGAACTTTCCAGCCTGAAGAAGGCGATGATGCCGGTGATCGCCGCATTCGGCGGAGTTGTGGCTCCGGCGTTGATATTCACTGCCATCAATCATGGCTCGGCGGCCGCTTCCGGCTGGGGTATTCCTACCGCCACTGACATCGCTTTCGCTGTCGGCATCCTGTCCATTCTGGGTGATCGTGTGTCCGTGTCGCTGAAGGTTTTCCTGACCGCGCTGGCCATTGCCGATGACCTCATCGCCATTCTCGTAGTGGCTTTGTTCTACGGCGGCACAATCAACTTCGGACTTCTGAGCATAGCGTTTGTGCTGATTGCTTTAGTGCTGTTGATGAATAAGTTGGGGGAGAAACGAGGCTGGTTCTATCTGGTTCCGGCCATCGCGATCTGGTCGCTCTTCTACTATGCCGGCATCCACTCTACGATGTCAGGTGTCGTTATGGCGTTCCTCGTGCCGATGACCCCAAGGTTCAACGAGGCCTGCTTCCACCGCAAGCGTCTCCAGTACATCCGCAGACTTAATGAATATAATGGGATAGCCTCCACGTCCTCCGAGTTCCCTAACGGTCCGCAGAGGCATTGCCTGAGGAGGTTGTCAGCGATCTCCAGAGACTCCATCGGGATGAGCTACCGTCTTGAGCACGCTCTCGGCCCTTGGGTCAACTTCCTGATAATGCCGATCTTCGCCCTCGCCAACGCAGGAGTGGAGATTCCGGACGTGTCCTATTTCAACGTGTTCCAGTTCGATCAGGTTCTCGGAAGCGTCAGTATGGGTATATTCCTTGGACTTGTCCTTGGAAAGCCACTGGGAATCTCCCTCGCCAGTTTCATCGCCGTCAAGCTTCACGTGGGCGAGATGCCTGCCAAATCCACTTGGCCTATGCTGATAGCTGTGGCCTGTCTTGGAGGTATCGGCTTCACGATGTCCATCTTCGTGGACACCCTTTCGTTCGGTGACCAGACTCCTGAGGTGATGGCCCGCTTGCGTGATATGGGCAAGGTCGCCGTCCTGATGGGCTCCCTCTGCGCCGGCATCCTCGGCAGCATCCTGATCAACGTCATTCACGGTATCGAATCCCGCAAGGCCGTCAAGGCTTAAATTATTTCTGAATATAATAAAGGCTGGCCGGGATAACGGCCAGCCTTTTGATATCTTAAGAATCCAGATTACTTTTCATTGTCTATTGTTTTGTTAATTTCGTTCCCGAAAGGTAGAAATGGTTTGGGAAAATCCAATGGTAAATTGAGATTAATGCCCTCTTGGGTAACATTTTTGTGCTTTTTCGTAGCCTGAGAGCTTCACTTAACCCTTTCGGGTAACGATTTTGGCCGAAAATGTCGCCCGAGAAATCATTACTTATGGACTATCCTTTTTATATTCCAAGCTCGTCCTTCATCGAGCGGAGGAGGTCGAAGGCCTGGAGCGGGGTGATGTTGTTCAGATCGGCTCCGGCGAGTTTGTCGCGCAGGGATTCGAGCGTAGGGTCGTCCAGCTGGAAGAACGAGAGCTGGAGACTGCCGTCACTCTCAAGGGTGCCGGCCTTGGTCTGCACAGGTTTCTTGATCTCGCCTTTTCTGGCGCTGACAAGGTGCTGGGAGTCATTCATCTCCAGTGCCTTCAAGGTGTTCTCGGCGCTCAGGATCACCTCTTTCGGCATCCCGGCCATCCTTGCGACGTGGATACCGAAACTGTGTGCGGTCCCGCCTTCCTTTAGCTTGCGCAGGAAGATCACCTGTGAGCCTACTTCCTTCACGGCGATGTGGAAATTCCGGACCCTTGAATATATCTCCTCAAGGTCGTTAAGCTCGTGGTAGTGAGTGGCGAAGAGCGTTTTCGCACCACGACCATATTCGTGGATATATTCAACTATCGCGCGGGCGATCGACATTCCGTCATAGGTCGAGGTGCCTCGGCCGATCTCGTCCAGAAGCACCAGTGAGCGCTCAGAAAGGTTGTGAAGGATCATCGAGGTCTCCAGCATCTCGACCATAAAGGTGGACTCGCCACGGGAGATGTTGTCAGTCGCTCCGACCCTGGTGAATATCTTGTCGAAATACCCGATCCTGGCGCTGTCAGCCGGCACGAACGAGCCGATCTGGGCCAACAGCACGATCAAGGCCGTCTGCCTCAGCAAAGCCGACTTACCGGCCATATTCGGACCCGTCAGGATGATGATCTGCTGCTTTTTGTTGTCCAGGAATATATCGTTGGGAACATATTCCTCACCTGCCGGCATCAACGTTTCGATGACCGGGTGGCGGCCGGCCTTGATGTCAAGTGTAAGATCCTTGGTCATCTCCGGGCGGTTGTAGTGGTTGTCGCGGGCCAGCTGGGCGAATCCGGCCAGCACGTCCAGGCGGGCGATGATCCGGCAGTTGGTCTGGATCGCCGGGATGTTCCTTTGGATCTCGGCGACCAACTCACCGTAAATCCTTGTCTCAAGGGCGTAGATGCGGTCTTCAGCACTTAGAATCTTTTCCTCATATTCCTTGAGCTCCTGGGTGATGTAACGCTCTGCGTTAACGAGGGTCTGCTTGCGGATCCACTCCGGCGGAACAAGGTCCTTGAAAGTGTTGCGGACTTCGATATAGTACCCGAAGACGTTGTTGTAACTTATTTTGAGCGAGGATATTCCTGTCCTTTCTGCTTCGGCCTGCTGGAGTTTCAGGAGATAGTCCTTGCCTCCTGAGGAGATATTCCTTAACTCATCCAGATCAGGATCCACTCCTGCGGCTATGACCTCGCCTTTTCCAACCGCCGCTGCGGGTTCAGCTGTCATCGTCTTTAGGATGCGATCAAGCAGCTTCGAACAGTTCTTCATCTTGCTGATGAGTGAGTCCAAAGCCTTGACTCCGTGGTCTTTGCAGAGCGCGGCTATCGGTTCCATCTGCGAGAGTCCACGGCCAAGCTGCATCACCTCACGAGGGGCGATCCTGCCTGTGGCCGCCCTGGAGATGATCCTCTCAAGGTCTCCGATGTTGCCGACATATTCCTGAACCTTGTCCAGATCCTCGCCGGCCTCAAGGAAGTGCTGCACCACATCATAGCGGCTGTTCAGCTCCTTGATGTCCATTATCGGCATCGCCAGCCAGCTTCGCAGAAGCCTTGCTCCCATCGGGGACGAGCATTTGTCGATGACACTTACCAATGACACGCCCTCACCGCCGACAGATGAATTGAATATCTCCAAATTCCTCATCGTGAACTTGTCCATCCACACGAACTTGTCCTCGTCGATTCTGGAGATCGAGCAGATGTTCTTGAGACCCGTGTGCTGTGTCTGCTCCAGATAGACCATCAGCGCTCCGGCCGAGCATATTCCAAGAGGAAAACTGTCCACGGCGAAGCCTTTGAGTGATTCGACGTTGAACTGCTTCTTGAGCCTTTCGACCGCTGCGTCATAGACGAACGCCCACTCCTCGACCGTGGAGATGTATAGATTGTCCCCGTACTTTTCCTTGACACCTTTCTCGTAACCCCTCTGGACCACGATCTCCTTAGGATTCAGGGAGGCGATCAGGGTTCCGATGTAGTCCAGTGATCCCTGCGCAACCTGAAACGAGCCTGTGGAGACATCCAGGAAGGCGGCTCCGCACTGGTCCTTGTCGAAAGCCAGGCCGGCGAGGAAGTTGTTCTCTTTCTGGTCAAGCAGCTGGTCGTTGAAGGCCACTCCTGGTGTAACCAATTCTGTCACACCTCTTTTGACTAGTTTCTTGGCGAATTTGGGATCCTCAAGCTGGTCGCAGACGGCCACCTTGTAGCCTGCCCGGACAAGTTTCGGAAGATAGACATCAATGGCATGGTGCGGGAATCCGGCCATCTCGATGTAGCCCTTGTCCCCGTTGGATTTCTTGGTCTGGACAATGCCAAGGACCTTGCTGACCAGCACCGCGTCATCTGAATAGGATTCGTAGAAGTCACCCACCCTGTAAAGCAGCACCGCCTCCGGATGCTGGGCCTTCACAGAGAAAAACTGTTTGATCAGCGGAGTGTCCTCCAGTACCTTACCTTTCGCCATATCAATGTCTTATGATTGTTCTAAACAAAAAAGCAGACGCAGAATCCCCCCGCACCCGCAAGATTACAAATTTACAAAAAACTTAAGGAACTATACACCAATTGATCAAGAAGATGTTTTGATTTATCCAGTGAGAGGCCGTTTGGGTGGGGCAAAGTGTCTCCCGGATCCTTCATCGCATTGATGGCCGTTGGGGTGGGTGGCGGGATTTCACCAACATATTCATTATTTCGCAACTAATTTTGGGTGTTGGCGGATGGGGAGGGGTGGTTGCCACTTATTTTTCGCGGTGTCAGGGCTTTCGGGTAAATTTGTCTGAGTATATAAACGAAATGGCAGATGGCTGAGCAAAAAGGAAGAATACTAGCGATTGACACAGGGTCCACCTCGACGAAGATAGGGTACTTTGTGGACGGGGAACTGGCGTTTGAAGAGAACCTTTCCCATTGTGCGGAAGACTTGGCGGGGTTCAAGGATGTGATGGAGCAGGACACGCTGCGGCGGGATGATGTGCGAATATTTATGCGTGGGAAAGGGATTCACGCTCAAGATATTGACATCATAATGGCGCGTGGCGGACTTTTCTACCCGGTTGTCACGGGAATATATTCGGTGAACGAGGATATGCGGGAGGTGCTGCGTGGCTGCAAGTATGGGAGGCACGCCTGCAACCTGAGTGCGATCATCGCTGACGATCTTGCCAGGGAGGTGACCGAGAAGAATGCGGCAAGAGGTGTGGAAATGCCTTTCGGTCCTTGCCGCGCGTACATAGCTGATCCGCCGATGGCTGACGAGATGCTGCCGGAATGTCGTGTGGGAGGTCTGCCGGAGTTCCAGCGCAGGCCGTTTTTCCACGCGCTCAACTCCAGGGCTGTCGTGAGGCGTTACCTTCGCGAGCACGGACATATTCAAAATGACATCACCGCCATTGTGGCTCACATAGGAGGCGGCATCACCGTGACGCTTCACAGAAACGGGAAGGTGATTGACTCGAACAATGGTGTCGGAGGAGACGGGCCATTCACTCCGGAAAGAGTGGGTTCCTGCCCTGGCTTCCAATTGGTTGACCTCTGCTTCAGCGGGGAATATACCAAAGCGGAGATCAAGAAGAAGCTTATGGGACACGGCGGAGCGGTGGCGTTCTTCGGCACGAATGACCTCAAGGAGATTGTCCGCAGAGGTGAGGCCGGAGATGTCAGGGCGAAAGTCTGGATGGAGGCCTTTGTCTTGAATATCGCAAAATACATCGCTTCCGAGGCTGCCGATGTCTTCGGCAAGGTGGATGTGATCTTGCTGACCGGCGGAGGGGCCTACGGTCGTGATATCGTGGAGGGAATCCGTCAAAGGGTCGGCTTCATCGCCCCTGTTGAGGTCTATCCCGGTGAGTTTGAGCTTCTAAGCCTCGCTGAGCACGGTTACAACATCCTTGCCGGTGAGGCGAAGATTCTGTCATACGACAAAAACGCCCCTGAACCGGATCCGTTCAGAGGCTGAGATATTCAAAAACTTGAATGGTTCAGGCAAGGCTGACTATGCGGCTGGTTTCTTGAAGCAGCCTTTGACCGGCTTGCGAGACATTACAAAGTGGAGTTTCGCTCCGTCCTTGATGTCTGAATATCTGACGACGGGGGAGTCAAGACGTTTTCCGTTGAGGTACGCGGCCTTGATGTAAACCGCATCCTTGCTCCAACCTTCCGTGGTCATCTCCAGAGTCCCGCCGTCCGAGAGCCTGACCTTCAGGCCGGGAACGCATGGGGAGCCGATGTAGTACTCATCGGATCCGGGGCAGAACGGGTAGAACCCAAGGCAGTTGAATATGTACCAGGCGGACATCTGGCCGCAGTCATCGTTGCCGCTCAGCGAGCCGGGCTCGTTGCCGTAGAAGTTGTCGGCGATGTAGCGCACCCATTTCTGGCACTTCCACGGCTGGCCGAACCAGTCGTACAGGTAGGTAACGTGATGGCAAGGCTCGTTGCCGTGCCAGTAGCCGCCGATGCGGCCCCAGATGTCGTGCGCTCCGGGAATATCCTCGGGCAGCTCGATGGTGAAGAGGCTGTCCAGGCGGCTCAGCAGCAACTTCCTGCCGGCTCTCTCGACATAGCCTCCGAAATCGTGCGGCACTGTCCACGTGTACTGCATCGTGAACCCTTCCGTGATGTCTCCCCAGCCGTGGACCGAGTTCGGACCCTGATAGGCGACAGGGGCGAACGGGTCGCGCCAGTTGCCGGCGGAATCCTTTCCGCGCATGTAGCCGGTCTCGGGATCGATGAGATTCCGGTAGTTCATCGACCGGTTGAGGAAGAACTCGTAGTCCTCCCGGTGACCCAGAAGCTTGGCCGCCTGGGCTATGCACCAATCGTCGTAGGCATATTCAAGAGTCTTGGAGACCGATTCCTTCTCCTTGTCGAAAGGCACGTAGCCGAGGGAGGTATATTCAGGAATGCAGTCGTAGTGAGGGTTGGTGGCGGTGGTCTTCATCGCCTGGAAGGCGCGCTCGTAGTCGAATCCACGCACGCCTTTGAGCATCATGTCTGCCAGTACAGAGCAGGCGTGATAGCCGATCATGCACCAGGTCTCGCCGCCGTAGAACGACCAGATCGGGAGCATCTTCTCGGTACTTTTGTCGAAATGGGCGAGCATCGAGTTGGCGATGTCTGCCTGAAGCGGCTTGTTGACGAGGTTGAGAAGCGGGTGGAAAGCCCTGTAAGTGTCCCATAGCGAGAATGTCGTGACGTTGGTGAAGTCTTCCGCATTCCCGATCGTGCCGTCGTGCTCGCGGAAGCGTCCGTCCGCATCCTCGAATAGGAACGGATGGAGGGCTGTGCGGTAGACGCTGGTGTAGAATGTCTCCCGGAGCGTCTTGTCGTCGGAATCCAGCTCGTACTTCCCGAGTTCCTTCTCCCAAAGCTCCTCCGCCTCGGTCCTTACTGCATCGAAGTCCTTGCCTTCAAGCTCGTTAAGATTGTTCAGCGCACCGTCAGTCCCGACGGCGGACACGGCGACATCTATGAATATGCTCTCGTCGGCTCCGGTCTTGAACCTTGCGACAGCCTTCAGTTTCTGTCCCCACGCCTCAAGCGAGCTGCGGAACCGCTTGGTGTTGTAGATCACCGGCTGCCCGTCCTGGAATATGTTGAATTCCTCGATCGGCCTTGAGAATCTGGCCACGAAATAGACATAACGTCCCGGGTTCCAGCCGTTGACGACCTTGCTGCCGATGATCGTGCGCTCGTCCAGCAGACGGACCGTGGACCAGAGGCAATCCCATTTCAGGGTGTGGTCAAGGTCGATCATCACAAACGAACTGTCCGACTGCGGGAATGTGAACTTGAATATTCCGCTTCGCCGGGCTGCCGTCATCTCGGCCTTGACCCCGTAGTCCTTCAGGATCACTCCGTAGTAACCTGGCTCGCCCCATTCCTGGTTGTGGTCGTAGGTTGACGGATCCATCTTCGATCCGGTTCCCGGCAGGAAGAGGAAATCGCCCATGTCCGGGATTCCGGTTCCGCTCAGATGCGTGAGGCTGAAACCCTGGATGAACGGCTTGGAGTACTTGTACCCAGCGGCGCAGTCATAGTCCTTGTCGTCGCAGTCCGGGCTGATCTGAATCCCTCCGAACGGCACCTGCGGCCCCGGGTACACGTTCCCGAACCCGTCCGTCCCCACGAACACGTTCACGTCATCGATCAGTTTCCCTTTGCCGGATCCTTCCTGTCGAACCACGGTTCCTTCGACGACAGGCTCAGGGACCTCCTTAACGCGGTCGCTGAGCTTGTCGAAGCGCCCTTCTGCGGCCGCACAAACAGAAAACCCGCACAGCACCGCCATTCCCAAAAAGATTCTCCGAATATTCATAATCCATCCAATTTTCATTTTCCCCGTAAAGTTACCGAATATTTCAAACAATTCAAGCAATTCCTTAACCACCTATTATTGAATATATTCGTAAATCCTGCCAGTCATATTCAGAGGGCAGCGTTTCGTAACTTGTTGCCGCTCAATCGGTGGATTTCCATCCTTTGATATTCATCAATTTGCGGAATCGTGCTGGCTCATTGGTCATAAAATCTGCTAATTATCGTATCTTTACGGAAATATTCATAAAATGGCAAAGAAGAAAAAGACCGCGAAGCGGCAGACGTTCCTTTCTCCGGAACAGTATGTAAGAGAGAAGGCAAGAACCTTGGAGATAGGGGATTGCTTCATCAATGAAGATTACGATGAATTTGGTTTGGGCCACATTGTGGTGACCAGGCTGCACAAGGGTGGCAGGAAAACCATCGGGGTCTATCTTGTTGATAAATACTGCCTTGGAGTGAAGGATGCTTTCTATCGGCTGAGAATGGATGATGTTGACTATAAAGATTTTATCCAAACTATGAGTAGGGAATATCATCTGAAGAAAATCTCCTACAACGAGGCGCACAACCTTATCTATGGCGCGATCGAATTCGCCGATGAGGCCGGGATAGCACCTTGCAAGGATTTCGCCTTGGCCAAATATATTCTTGAAGAAGACACCGAGGCCATTCCATTGATTGAATATGAATATGGAAAGGATGGGAAGCATCTGCTTGTTGTCGGCAGCCAGAAAGAGGCCGACCGATATCTTCCGGCATTGAGGGCTAATCTTGGGGCGAATTTCAATTACATAATTGAAGACAACCCGTTTGCCGCTCCAGAAGACGAGGAGGAGGAAGGTGAAGAAGACCTCTTCGGAAAGGATTTCATCCAGAGACTATCTGATTTTCAGAAAAAGCGCAAGGATGCGATGAGATGGGACCAGCCATATTCGTACAAACATCCTCAATATCCGGTGGTTTTAGACGTGGAGAATCCATCCCTTCTCCAAATCATTTCCGACCCTGGCAATATGTGTCTGTCAGACGCTCAGGTGGATGAAATCCTTTCGCTGCCTCACGACAGCCTAAGAAGGGATCTTGAGAATATTCTTCTATTCAACATCGGTCTGTCCTGCGATGGTATTCCGGAGGAAATGTCATCCAAGCCGTTCGCAGGTGTGATCGGCCACTGCGTAATGCTGCTTGGTGAGGTAGGTAACGATTCTTCCAGTCTGAACGCCGTGCTGGAGCTCCTCAGGCAGAATGATGACTTTTTGGACTATCACATTGCCGACAGTTCAATGGAAATCATCGTCCCGACAATTTATAACTTGGCGAAAAACAAACTCGATGCTTTGATGGATTTTATGAAGGAAACCGGTCTGGCTAATTTCTGGAAATTCACTGTCGTCAACGCTGTCGTGCAAATCTCATTCTTTGAGCCGGACAGGAGGCCTGAAGTCGTCGCTTGGTTCGAGAGGTTGCTCACGGCTATCAACAGGGATTTTCCTTCGGCGACTTACACCGATGCAATGCTCAATGGCCTTATCGTAAGTGATCTTATCAAGATTGACGCGACCGAGCTTATGTCTGAGATCAAGACAATGTATGACAATGGTTTCGTGGACCTTATGGCTATCGGGGACTTTGCGGAAGTGGAAAAAGCGATGAGCAAGAAAGGGCACTCGCCTTCATTAGAAATCAAACTGGACATAAAGAAACGTTACGGTCTGCTACGCAAATGCGTGGAGTAACATCCGCAAATGTATAAGGCCATATCATAGGAAGCAATCCGTGAACCACAACGGGGCTCACGGATTGCCGTGTATTGCGCTACTCAGATCTAGCGAACGAAGCGATTGTTCCTTTGTCAACCCCCGTGCAGTTGATAATAACATCAATCGGTGTTCCTGCCTCGAAAAGTTTTCTTGCGATAGAGAGTTTTGCCTCCTTGCGTCCTTGCTCCAGGCCTTCCTGAAGTCCCTTTTTCAAGCCCTCTTCCAAGCCCTTGCGCACGGCATATTCCCGCTGTGCCTGAATGTCCCACTCGTTCATCTTGTCAATCTCGTATTTAAGTTTCTTCACCTTGTCAAACGCCGCCACCTCACACGCCTCGGCCAGTCTTCTGGAGATACCTCCGTTCTCCTCGATCCACTCAGGGATCTTCTGAAAGCCTCCGCTATTCCTGAATATGTAGAACAGCCTGTCGGACTCCGTGACGCACTCCTCGGGTGCTTTGGTGAACAGCGTCATCTCCACAAAGATAACACTAATTGTCTGATCCGCAACCATTCCGGTGCGTTTTTCGGTAAACTGCCAGTAAGAGATGAAGTGGTCGGTGTCCCACAGGGACTCGTCATCGTGCCTCAGGCGGTAGTTAAGGAACGACACCACGTAGACAGGGTGCAACCCCATATACCGCTCTCCATCTGACAACTCCAGATGATAGAGTCCGGAGGCGTAGTAAACACATCTCTCGAAGAAGTAGTCCTCCGGATCCGCCTGCATCTCCACGACGAACGTCCTGTCGTCCTTGTCCACGCATACCAAATCCAGCACCGTCTTCTTCCCATAGGTGACATCCCTTTGCTGCTCGCGGTCGGAATATTCCTTGATGTCCTCGATCCTGGCCTCAGGGGGTAGAATAAGGTTCAGCACCCCGATGAGGATGTCCTTGTTGTTCCTGTCCGCGAACACGGCTTTGAAGCCCACGTCGCTTCGCAGGTTGACGAACGGAGCGAGCTTCTGTCTCTTTTCATAACTGTCCATAATGTCCAAATTTTAAACAAACATTTGAACTGCAATAATATGCACAAAAAACGTAAATGATGAAAAGAAACAGAAAATCCGTCTTAAGAAACAGAAATATTTTTTCTTATGATCAGCGAATATGCTGATTAGTGAATATGCTGAAGTCACAAATGGCACTACAATGAGATCGCGTTGCCTTAAGTGTGAGATTCTTCACACTTAATGGTACAAAGAGGCTACATTCCGCCCTGCAATGATGGCTGAAACTCTCAGGTTTGTGAATATTCTCACACCTGGAACGGCAAGCTGGTGATTATTAAACGAATGCAGTTCCAGGTGTGGAGAATTAGTCGCACCTGGGAGAGTGAATATGCCACAGAGTGGCCTGCAACGGGGCCTGCGACTTCTGAGTGTGCGAATATATTCACGCCTGGAATGACAAATGGCTGATTGTCAGCGAGATGGTGTTTTAGGTGCGAATGAATATTGCGGAGAGGTAGCAATGCCTTATGTTGGGTGGGAAAGCAAACTGCGTGAAAGCAAAAATCCGGGCGACCTATTGCGGGTCTCCCGGATTATGTCCTATTCCTTTATTGTGATTAAGAGAATAGTTTTGATTCGATCAGCTATCGGGTGAAGTACATCCCTTCGGTGTTGCTTCCGCTATAGTTGGCCTGATAGATCGCGTCATAGCCTGAAGTTGTACCTACATTCAAGGTTGAAGCATCAGCTGACTTGGCTTTGACGCAAGAGATGCCACAGATGTAATAGCTCTTGTTCCCTGTCTGCTGACCAGCACCAGCAAAGACATACTTTAAGGTTTTCAGGTCGGTGGATGTGAACCAGAGCCAATCATAATCATTCGCGGAGAAAGCGCCGGCGCCTGGAGCAAACAAGTAATTGGCCCAGGTATTACTCTTGGCACATTCCGGCAAGTAAGCCATATACACTCCGTTACCGGCATCTTGTGCTTTTCTCCTATCGAAGAACACACCGAACTTAAGTGTCATAGCGGTGTAATCAATCTCGGCGGCGGCATCCAAAACAGCATCAAGGAACAATCCTTTTATGCCATAAATGTTAGTGTGCTCGGCACCTGCGTCATCCTTAAGAGTTTCTCCTCCTAATGGCTGTCCAAATGTAACCTTGGTCGTGTTGGAAACGTTCTCGGCGGCCTTGCTATCCTTGCTGCCAGGAATGGTTCCTCCTGGGTTGAAGCGCTTTGAATACAAAGTCCACTCGCCTTTCAAATCGGTTGGATTAACCTGTGTGAGCTCAAATGAAGAGCCATTCTTGAAAGTGAGTTTAGCTGTACGAGGAGCTCCGGTAGTGTTGGCGGTCCAAGAAACCTTGCCAGCTTTGCAGGAAAGCCAGTCGTTTGTGAGATCTTCTCCTCCACTATACTTGAAGTCAACAGAAGCGGCGTCATCATTTGCCCACATTGTAACAGGTTTAGCTGAAACGGCAAGCGTTCTTTCAACAGTATAGACCTTTCCGGCAACTATTGAGGCGGCTGGTTTGAACTCTGCGAAATAAGAATCCTCACCAATGGTGACACCGATCTGAGAGGTCAGGTCATCACCGGCCCAGACGGCTGCGGAGGCGGAGATGATGTTGTTGGCGATGGTCGCGCCGAGCTTGAGCTCACCTTCCTCGCTCTTGGCGCCGAGAACGCCACCGGAGATGTGGAGCTTGTTGTGGATCTTGCCGTTGGACAATGAGACTGACACGGTGGCCTTCGGATCAACCTCGGTTCCTTCCGGGAGGGCAAGGCTGAACTTGAGCAGACTTGTCTTGTAGGAGAATGGAATGCTGGCGGCGAGGGCGTCAGGGTCTGAGGATGTCAGATCCTTGAAGTCAACGGCACCGTAGATGACCTGGTTGTTCAGGGCCGCGGTGAGGTTGGCCTGTGAGCTGATGTCGGACACGATGTCGTCACCACCGTCAAAGTTGGTGGTGTTGGCCGTGTTGGTGAGATAGGCGATGATCTTGCTGGCTCCTTCAGGAATTGTCACCAGCGGTTGGCGGAAGCAAGCCTTCTTTCCATCAAAAGAGATGGTCTTGGCGTCAATCTCAAGCTTTGCCGCAGGACCGGCTACCGAGTTGTCAGGCTTCGCGAAATATGCCCAGATAACATCGTTTTCATTGAATCTTGCCTTGTAGCTGCCGTCCGTCGCCTCTGAATATGAAAGGCGGGTGTCAGGATCCCCGATAGTGGCGGTGATCGTCAATGTCTTCGCACCGTTCTCAGGAGCCACGACCTCGTTCTCAACCTTGTTGCAGGCGAGAAGCGAAGCGGCGAGAGCGAATATTGTCAATATTTTCTTGTACATAGTATTATCCTCCAAGATTAAAGTTTACCACCGTTGCCAAGGTCAAGGCCGTCGCCGATGCCGACGTTGCCGGTGAGAGAGAACTTAGGACCCGTGGTCCAGTCATAATAGAAAGCCTGTCCGGCCTTGCCAGCGTTCAACGCCTCTACAACATTGTTGTAGTACTTGCCGCCAATCTGGGTTGATCCGGAAAGAGTTCCGTCTTTAGCGGCGGAAAGAACAGTCTCCGGAGCCTTTATCGCAGACGATGTACCCATAGCATTAACGGAAGAGCCTGCAAGGAAGTATGAATAATGGATCTTATTATTTCCAAGATTACCGGCAAGGGCACCAACGGTGGCAAGAGCCGCTTCAGGGGTTTCTGCACCAGCAAGTCCAACCTCACCACCATTGTAGCAGTTCCAGATCTCACCATAGATTGATCCGGCGATACCACCGACATAGGCATTCTTGAAAGAAGCGTCTGAATATTGAACCTTACCAGTGTTAAGGCAGTTCCAAAGATATGTACCACAGGTGGTTAATTTATTCGTTCTGCCGACAATACCTCCGGCATAAGCTCCGTCATCCTTTCCAGTTTTCGTTGAAAGTATAGTTCCTGAGTTCTCGCAATTCCTAAGGTTCGTGCGGCTGCCGACTAATCTACCCTGGAAATAACCTATGATTCCACCTACACCATAAACGGCTGTGATGTCGCCTGTATTTTTACAGTTGTCAACAGGGATGCCTGTCCAAGATCCAAAATCATATTGATAACCTACAATTCCACCGGCATCGCCTTGTTTATTGGTTACCTTACCGGTGTTTGTGCAATTACGAAGTTCAATCCTATTAGGGGCATTGCTATAGCTATGTGTATAACCGACTATACCACCAACACCTTGACCATCACCTGTAACCGTCCCATTATTAGTACAACGCTCGATACTGTATGTGTTCTTTTTCATTTGAACCTGAATGTATCCAGCGATACCTCCAACCCATCTTCCTTGGGTATTAGACAATTTCTCGCCGACTACCTCACCATTATTCACGCAATCACGAATATTGGCGACTGTGATTCCCCAACCGAGAATACCTCCGGCAACACCCCAATGAGTGGCGACAATCCGTCCTACATTCTCACAACGATCGATGCTTGACCAATAGTTCGAGCCAGATATTCCTCCTACCTTATTCTGAGCTTTCATAGTGCCAGAGTTCTTGCAATCTGAAATGGTTATGTTTTGGGCATAACCACACATACCTCCGGTTCCATTAGTCCAATTACTACCCCATCTTTCCTTGTTATATTTTCCATCAACATAAATGTAATAGACATCACCATTAGTTTCCGTTGCAGTTATGTTTCCTGAGTTGGAGCAATTCTTGACACTACCAACATATCCATACCCGACAATACCACCAGTGCTGCAATTACCGATGACATCACCTGAGTTCTTAGAGTTGATGACGGTACCTGTTCTCAAGGTTCCGCAGACTCCTCCTACCATAGTCTTACCGGCGATGCTGCCTTCATTGGCGCAGTTGTCGAACACCAATTCGTTGGCGTTTCCGGAGTCTGACCAACCGGCGATTCCACCGATGTAGTTACCGGTTGACTTGACATTGGCCTTGTTGACGCAGTTCGTGATCTTTGCGCCAGCGGCCGCGTTCACGAGACCGCAGACACCGGCAGCGTCATCGAATGTGGAGTTGACAGTACCTTCAACGGTCACATCGTGGATATTCGCTCCTTCGGCGATGGCTCCGAAGAGACCGCAGGACCTTTTGGCTGTCTGGTTGATGTTGAGTGTCACGGTCTTGCCGTTTCCGTCAAAGTCACCAACAAACTGTTTCTTCTCGTTAATGGCACCGTCGTAGTAGCCGACAGAAGTTGTGACGGTCTTGATGTTGTCCATCAATTTCACATATTCATCCTTCATATTGTTGCCCTCGTTCACATAGTAGGCGAACGCAAGGAAGTCGGCGGCGGAGGAAATCTGCCAAGGGTTGCCCTTTGTACCATCACCTGTAAGAGGCTTGAGGTCAGCGCCGATGGTGCCGAGGTCATAGTAAGCGTTGACCTTGAACTCCTTCTCGGAGACTGTGGCCTTGCTTTCGCTTGCGTTGTGAAGGTCAACCGTGACGGCTGTCATTGTCAGGCCGGCGTTGTAGGTGCCAGGGATGACAGTGGCGTACAGACTGTTGCCGTGGTCACCGTTCACATTCACGGTCACGCCCGCGGAATAGTTGTTGCCCTCGATCGTGCTGACAACCGGAGAGCCGGAAGTCATATCAACGCTGAAAGTTCCGGCGACATTGTTGCCGTTTGAGTTGATGGCGACAACCTTGACAGGAGCGGCAGCGTCAGGATCGATGTTGAATCTGACAACAGAGGTCACATTCCTCATCTTCACGTAACGGTCCTTGGCGACAGCGCAGGAGATGTTGGCCGAGCCGAACTGTCCGTTCTGCTCGCTTGGAACCTCAAGGGTGAACTTGCCTTCCTTCACCTCCTTGGCGGCGGTGCAAGGATAGACAACATAGATCTCACCTTCAAGAGTGGTGCTGAACTCGAAATATCTCTGGCCGGCGAACTTGGCGTCAACCGCAAGTGTGTCGGACTCGGTTCCGTTAGTGACGAAAATCTTGTCACCCTCAGACCAGACTGTCTTACCCTGTTTGGTGATGTCGGTCCTTGTCTGGGCATCCTCGTCAAAGGAGCAGGTGAAAGTCCTGAGCTCTCCTCTGGTCTGCCCGCCATCGAGAACCTCTTCACGGGCGCAAGCCGCTGAAGCTATCGCAAGAGCGGCCACGAAAAGCATTTTTATAGTCTTTTTCATCTTATATTCAATTAAGGATTACTTGTTCCAGTCCCAACCTGGTTTGTCATAGTCCTCGGTACCGGATGAGTTGTCCGGCTGGGTAGGCTCCTCGCTCTTCTTGACCTCTACCTTGAGAATCTGCCAGGTGCCGGCCTTCTTGGTTTCATCGCTGACGTACTTGAAGGCGATCTGGATGACTGATCCGATGTAAGCGTCAAGCTTGACTTCCTCGGATGTCATAACCTCAGAGCCAAGGGTTTCAGGATAAGAGAATGTGATGGATGCCGGAGTCCAGTCTCCGCCTTCCTTTCTGATCAGGACGGATGTCTGCTCCTTTGCCGCGTCAACGCTGGCGAAGTCCCTTACGATGTGATCGAACACAAGGATAGGCTTCTCGGCGTTCTTGAGGTCGATCTTCTCTGTGTAGAGAGTGGCCTCGGTCGTGTAGTCAGCGTTCTTGTAGCCGGATGCTCTCCAGCCTGTCGTCGCGCTCCAAGACCAGATCGCGTCGAAAGCGAGCGGGAATACCGCATTGTTGACAATGACACCGTTCTCACCCGCCTTGTAGTCAGCGGTGTAAGGGAATGCCTTTGTCGCGGCGGTAGATGGATCTGGCTCTGAATATTCATCATACTTCACAAGGTATGCATAGACAACCTTGCCGCCCTCGTAGTAGCCGATGATCGTGACGGTGCCGCGCTCCTTGACATTGTCAAGCTTGCCGCCCTGGGTGCCATAGGCGACCTCGGAGGCGCTGAGACCTGCGACCTGAACGGAACCAGTGCCGTCAACGAGGTTGAACGAACCGTCGGACTTGAGGCTCTTCACGGTTCCCGTGAGCTGGAAGCGCTGGTATTTGTAGATGTTGGTCTGCTTGGTCATCGATGCGATATCAATGGTCTGTACCTCAGGAATATATGCTTCCTGATTAACTGTAAGCTTCGAGGTGAGTGTGCCATCAACCTGCTTGAATGTGACGGTCGCGGTACGCTCCACGCCCTCATTCTTGCTGACGGTCACTTTTACAGGCTGGATATCCTTGGAAGGGTCTCCCGCCATTGGTTCAACAGTCACCCAGGACGCTGAATTCTCGGCAGTCCATTCGACTGTCGCTTTAAGGTTGACGGTCTCGGAACCGCCCTCAACCTTGAAATTCAACTCACCTGGATTAACATTTACTGTAGGATCTCCATAATCGGGATCCGTCGGGCCACAAGAAGAGAACGCGAATGTCGCGAGGACCGCTGCGGCCAGTGTTAACAAGTGTGATTTCATTGTGAATAAAATTTGTGATTAGAGATTAATG
>ERZ1034723.591-NODE-591-length-19076-cov-13.511277_pt1 | contig 19076 bp, 10 predicted proteins | sample MGYA00520637_ERZ1034723 | MGnify/ENA primary metagenome ERZ1034723 (study PRJEB33766, sample SAMN09781719) | gut metagenome | biome: gut microbiome | host: Homo sapiens | place: Madagascar | study: EMG produced TPA metagenomics assembly of the PRJNA485056 data... | reverse complement strand
AATGACTTTGGAGGAATACAGAAACCAGTAACAAGAGATAGGCTTAGTATTTTTTTCATGGGATTTTCAAAACACAGAACGCCCATGGCGAACGGAACATCACGCCTTGATGTCACGTCTCCGGGTGTGAATTTTCTAATGAAAAGTGATACAGTGGTTCTCATCATGACGGGGTCGCCTACACGCGCCATCCATGTGCGCCAAAAGCTATGCGATTGGGCGGAAAAATAAAAACGAATGGTCCTCCCAAACCATTCGTTTTTATTTTCGTTTTCAATTTCCTGTCTTATACTTTTTCTCTTTTTATTGTGCCCGCGTCTTAGTTCAGATTCAATCTCTGACCCACCCTGATCAAATTCCGGTTCGTTATCTGTGCGTTTTTGCGAAGCAACTCTGTCAGGGTCATATGATTCCTCTGTGCAATCTTGGAAAGCGTATCTCCTGCCTTAACTATGTAATTACCTTCTGCAAACCATACGCTTTCGGACGGTCTGCGCTCCGTTACTGTTACCAGATAATTACCACCTCGCTTTAACGCAAACATGGACTGTCCGTTAGAAGTTACGGTGGAGGATCCACAGTACTCCAGGCGGCCCTTTTCTGCATTGTAGCGGTACAGATTTGCAGTCTTGCCTGCATTTTCCTTACCTACATTTACATGAATATTCACATTCACGCCAAAGCTGCCGGTATCCTTAATCGCAAGTTGTCTTGTAAGTGCGGATGTCTTAGCAGCTACAACACTTGCAGGAATATTGTTGCTCGTCTGATCCACTGTCAGGTCAATATTCTGAATCTTAGACAGATCTTTATTTTTCAGATCCTGACCACTGATACTCATCGCTATACCATTTCCACTATGGAATGCAACCGTTACGTTGGTACCCTTAATGGTATTTAGTACCTTCTGCGGAACCTGTACCTCACCGGTACATACCATGTTCATGTTAACCGTTGCAATCGCGGGGTTCTGTGCAATTTCTGTAACCTTATCCTGTACAGAACTGCTTACTTCATTCCAGTTCACAGTCTCCGGAGCGGAAGAAGTGCCTGCACTGTCAGAGCCATTATCATTGCTATTGTTATTATTTTCAGGCTTACTATCAACTGTGTTCTTCTGTTCTGTAAGGACGATTGTTCCACCTTCCTTTGCTGCCGGAATGGTAACCGATACTTTCTGGTCTGCGGATACTGTGTAATTTTTTCCATCATAAAGATTTGTAAGAATCGTTCCTGCTTTTGCTATTACCGGAATTACAACCTCTTTTGCTGTCTCTTTGACATTCATTCCAACATATAAAGTATCTGTTCCATAGCTTCTGCTGATCACTTCGTACCCCTCTGCATCAGAAGCTGCCACTGTACTTCTGTTTCCTCTTGCAAATACATCTGTATATGCATTACGGATTGCGATCATTGTCTTGTAATGATTATAAATGCTGCTGCTGTCTGCTTTCTGTTTTTCTAACTCTTTCCAGTCAAAATCACGGCGATTCGTCTGAAGCGGCCAGTTGTTTGCTCCACCCTGTCCAATTTCCTCACCGTAATAAATAACCGGCTGGCCTTTTGCGGTAATCTGAAGTGTTGCTGCCACTTTCATCAGGTTGTAAGCTTCTTCTTCGCTGATTTTGCTCTCGTTTACAAGTTTATACTGCAGTGTGTCCTCATCATGGCTGCTCAAAAAGCTTCCCATAGTAGCGGTGTTGTTGATCGCACTGTTTCTCTTCTGCAGTGAATTTTCCACGCTGGAAATTTTTCCTGTCACAAAGTTCTGTGCAAAATCATTGAAATCAAAATCAAGAAGTGCATCCATGCTTCCGGTTCCAAGTTCTCCCGCATTATTGGCATATCCTGCACCGGAATACTCTCCTATCATTTTAAAATCAGGATTTACTTTGGTCAGGGAATTTTTAAATGCTGCCCATGTCGTTGTCTCTACATGTTTTACAGTATCCACACGATAATAGTCAATATTGTATTTTGACATCCACCCGGTCTGCCATGCAACAAGCTGGTCTCTCACTGCTTTGTTTTCTGTCACAAAATCAGGCAGATCTGACAATGAATCATATTTATCATCACCGCTGATCGTGTTGTTGGAGTCACGGATCATGGAAATACTGTTTCCAGCTGCATCTGTTAAAATACTGTTGAAGTATTTTTCTGTACCGTAACCTGCATGGTTTAACACAACGTCCACCATGATTTTCATACCCTTGCTGTGAGCGGCATCCAGTAATGCCTTGAACTGTTCCTCTGTTCCAAGATGTCTGTTTAACTTTGTGAAATCACTTGCCCAGTAACCATGATAGCCATAGGTAGCGGTATCTGTCTTATCATCATGCTGATCTTCTGTGATATTTTCTACGATCGGAGTGATCCAGATTGTGTTCACACCCAGATCTTTTAAATAATCCAGTTTCTGGTTTAATCCGGCAAAATCTCCACCGTGATAGCTGGATCCGCCTTTTTCGCCTGTTTTATAATCTCCAACTCCGTATGCATCATTGTTGCTTGCATCTCCGTCAAAGAAACGGTCTGTCACTGCAAAATAAATCACTGCCTCATCCCAGTCGAAATCTCCGGCACTTTTTTTGCGCTCTGTGACGGTAACATTTGTCGCTGTTGTATATACATTTCCATAAATATCTTTCACTGTGACAGAAATCGTTTTCTCTCCTGCGGCTACCGTATTCAGGCAGGAGATTGTTCCTTCCATGAGTGTCGGATCAATCGCAAATTCCCTGTTTAATCCTAATTCACTCAAATCGGCTGTGATTGCAGCAATTTCAGATGTTTCAAGACCTTCTCCGTCTTTTGCAGTCAATTTTACGGATAACACATTGTTGTCATTGTAGTCCATTGCATACTGTGATAAAGAAGTCTCTACGCTCACATTTGCTTTTTTGTAATGACATACACTGCACTCTTTTCCATTGCTGTCCTTTGCAGTTACATCATTAAATGCATCTAATTCCTCTTTTCCATTTACCACATAGTAGTAATGGTAATCACCAGTGGAAACATCTGTAAGCTTGTATACAAAACGATCGTTTTCTGCGTCATAAGCCATTGCATAAGTCTGTCCGTTGATCACAATACTTACATTTCCTTCTAAAGAAGCAAGGTTATTCTCTGCTGCCAGTGTATCGTTTCTGTAATAAAAATGGATTGTGTCATTAGCGCCATCCATCTCGTAACCTGCGTTGTATGGCAATACCTCTGTGATTCCCTCTCCCTGCTTAAACACTGCTTTGACCAATGACTGTCCTGCCGGGATCGTCACATAATGATCTCCGCCGTCTTTGCTCTCCCATTCATCAGCTGCCGTGCTGTGCCTCATACAGAAAGACAATTTAAGATCTGCTTTTGAATCTTTTACCGGTATTTTTGCAACCATTTTGCCATTGATATCTTCTTCAAAATTTACCGTAACTTTGTCTCCGAATCCACTGTTCCAGGTAAAAATGTTCCAGCCCTCATAATCTTTTGCCGGTCTGTCGTACTCGATCATGATGCTGCGTGATTTTGGCTTAACCAGTTCCGGAAGTGTCGTGTACGCCTGATTGCTGTTGGATACAATGTAGAGTGTGACATTTTCTGTTTTATCTTTATTATTGTAGTAAATATCTCCTGTCTTTAAATCGCCATCCCATGTTCCAAAACTTCTTGCTATAATTCCAAGCTTCGTATAAGGAACTTTTAAGTCTGCCTTTAACCAGGTATTTCCGTCCTCTAATTTTTCTGTAGAAAAAAATTGTGTAACAGCACCCGGCGCTCCATCCTCCTCCCAGATCCAAAGATCAGACGCATCCGTTGCCATATGTTTTTCATTAAAATCATAGAAATAAATTGTGTAATGATATAACTTTTCTGTTACATGAACCACAAAATCAGACGTTTGCCCACTTGCTGTTTTTGCAGTCAGTTCTACGCTCTGTCCTGTATAGGCATTTCCAACTGTAATTTTGTTTCCATCTAATGTAATGTTTTGATCCGGTGTTTTTAAACTGTAAGTAACTGCCGGTTCACTGCTTGTTCCATCTTCGTTCCATAATGTCAGTGTTTCCGGAAGTGCTGTCTCGTTTGCTTTTGTAGCGTTCGCTTCTCCATCAACCAGTCCCGGAACGATCAAAACACTATTGTCTCCACTTACCCTGTTATTTGCCGGATCTGAAAACGATACAGCCCAGGTTTTATTTAATGCAAATTTGTATCCATATTTTCCGGGTGCAATGGTAAATGTTCCAGACCACATACGTGCTGTCTCATCTTTTTTCAGTTCCCAATCAGATGAATCCTGTTTCCAACCATTCATTTCTCCCGGAACCGTAACCGATGCTGCATCCCCTGTTTTTTCAACCGGGACACGGAAAGTTACCTCGCGTCCATTTACCTCCGGGCTTACATATCCTGCTTCTTTATATTCGATCAGAGTTTGGGATTTGTCAGCATCTTTGTACCATTTCATGCCACCATTACCATCACTTAAATAATAGATGGAGGTGTCTGTGGTGATGTCATTGATAGCTGCTAAAACACCAGCCTCTGCCAGATGAAGTTCCTGCGAATCAGCTTCACTATTGATAATCTGCAAACCAGATAAAGTAACTGCCTGCACCTTTACATAATACAAATTTGTCTCTGTATCTAGTGCCATTTTATCATGATTCGCATTCCAGGCTTTTACCATTGTCTGTCCTGCATTATTATTATCAATTTTTACATCTGCTCCCCATGCATTGAATGCTGGCTGAGTCCAACCATCTGGATTATCAAAATAAATTGTGATCACTGGAGGTTCTGAAAGCTCAGGTACTTTTTCCGTACCTTCTTTATTTACGTATGCAACATATTCCCTTACCGTGCTGTCCCATAAAAAATAAATATCTGTTGCTTCCTCGCCTGTATACTGTGTCATTTTACCAGCATCAGAGGTCTGTGCAGAATTACTTGGAGACGTTAAATCAAGAAACTGAAATCCAGTAAAGGTACCTTTTACAGAAAGTGTATATTCTTCTATTTCTGTACTGCCACTTTCCACTTTAGTCATGGAATAACCCATAGCTCCCTGACCCCAACCTTCAATCTGTTCGCCATTTTCTCCGTTCGTATTTCCCGTCACTGCTGCTGTTCCTCCCCAGAACTGCATTGCCGGTGTTGTCCAACCCCAATTTGACGGCATCATAAAGTGGATCGTCAGATTCTTCTCTTTCTCCGCTGCCTGAACCGTACTGTTTCCGCCGCCAAGCGCCGGAACCATTGTTACTACCATTGCAAGCGCTAACAGAAAACATCGAATTCTGCTTGCAATACTTTGTCTTTTTTGAAAGCTCCTTAACAACTTTCCCATCATTCCCTCTCCTTTTCTTCCTTTGCTTACATGTGATTCTATTCTTTCCCCATTTTCACATGTATTCGTTTTTTTTCGTTATTTTATTGTATTCTAAATTTTTGTATTATTCCATACATAATAAATCCTGAAATATTGTCTGATTTTTTGTGAATTTTAACCAATTAAAGTATGAAAATGCTCTTTTTCTATTTTTAGATAACAAAAAAATGAGTCCGGCATTGTACTAAAAAATACGAATACCAGACACGGTCAGAAAATCCACTGCTGCGACATTGCTGGATCAATGACAGCCATTCTTCGTCTTTTCTTCTCTTATTACGCATAAGCTGCTCCTCCTGTTAGATAAAGTAGTCATTTACTGTTTGTTTACTGTATTATCTCAGATCTGAAAGAACATTTGGAACGGTATGTTATTCATCGCTTACATGTCGAAGATGTTTGTCGGAGGGGGTTGATATTTTTTTGAAAAGTGCTGAAAGACAGGGGGAAAGCGGACACGATGTCCGCGTCAGCCGATCCGTGACATCAAGGCGTGATGTTCCGTTCGCCGTATATAGTCAAAAACAAAAACAGCGACTTGTGAGCAAGCTCCCAGATCGCTGTTTCCGTTTTGACTATGCATGGCTCGTAACTTTCAATTTACAGCATTCCAAGTGCCGATAGCAACGCACCGATGATAATGCAGAAATCTGAGCAGTTGAAGACGATCTTGCGGAACGCCTGCCATTTCACCGTGAAGCTCACGTAGTCCACCACGTAACCTCTGTGAAGGCGGTCATAGGTATTGCTGAATGCACCGCCAAGTAACAGCGCCAGACCCAGTCGCAGCAAATTGTTGCCTCGACGTCCCAGACTCACAATAAAGACAACGGTCAATATCAGTGTAAACGCCAGTGAAACAGCGGCCACCAGATGCCTTCTCTTCTGTCCGGCATTGAGCATCATGCCTTTGTTATGATGCTTGCGGATCAGAAGTTTTCCCTTCCAGATTACTCGTTCGTCCCGCTCATCCACATGCGACTCTATATAATTTTTCAGGAAAAAATCTCCCCAGAAAATTCCTGCCAGTATCACAAGGCATACCACTGTCATATAATATTCCGCTCCTTTTTCACGCCGTCCGTATTTCCCCTTGAAATCCGCTTATTCGCGCTCTGTTTTCCGATTCTTTATCTTCAGAAACGCCAGAAGTGCCCCATACAATACTCCAGCCACAGGCCATACAACCCAGGTAATGTACCAACGCATCGTCGGCAGGCTGATAGCCAGATAAAGTGCTGTCCAGACACACCAGTAAATTGCTGTCACATGCTCATACTTCCGGTTGACTGCCTTATTCTCCACAGTATAATCCCCCTCCTGAAGCATTTTCTGAAAACCGCCCCAGATAATACCGGACCACACAAACAGCCATACAGCGATCGCCACTACAATGAGCAAAACATCCGTAGCAAGGATTACCGCATAACCATTATTCCCGAAAAAAATGGATACTACCAGCAAAGGTACCACTCCCAGGATACACAACACAACACCCAGGGTTATGCAGATCCGGTAGGTTCCCGCAAAGGTTTCTTTTGCTTTTTCCACGATTCCGAACACCCCATATTGCAGTGTCAGCTTTTCTTTTTCCAGATATTCATATTTCTTGTATGGGATTCCGGTGAGAAGAAACACCGCTACCGCAACTACCACCATCAGTAACAGTACGATGAGACCGATTCCTCCCGCAACATTTTCTGTGACCGCCACTCTTCCAGCGCCTGCCATTCCCAACAACCACAACAATACAACAGGAGAGAGCACACATAAGGATACTGCCGGAGCAATGCGGGCAGCATATTTTTTCGTAGCTTCCAGAAAAGTATTGGCTTCCTCCACCGTGATCACTTTTCCCTCTGTGATCTCCGGTGTCATTCCATCGGCGAATTCCGTCTCTTCCATTTCATCTTTTAATAAGTAATCCGTAGTAACTCCGAACAGCTGGCTCATACTGACAATGCGTTCCAGATCCGGGATTGAGGCTCCACTCTCCCATTTGGATACAGACTGTCTGGAAATGTCCAGACGTTCTGCCAGTTCCTCCTGAGACCACCCATATTTCTTACGCAACATTATTATTTTTTCTGACAGGATCATTTTCATTCTCTCCTTCTTTTATTAACGTTTTCTTGTGCACACATAGATCGTCGACATGGGAAAATCATAACAAAAGAGCCGGTTGACAACTACCAAGTGCCCTTGAAATTTTGTCAACCGGCAGTTGCGTTTCCGGATTTTTCTGAAATTTTCAGCAATATTACTGTACTTCACGGATCAGACAGTATTGCTTTAACGGGAAATTCTTTTCCATCACGCCATATACCTTGAATCCAAATTTTTCATAAAATTCCACGTTTTTCGGATTATGAGTCTCCAGGGAGATCATCAGTTTGTGCTTCTGGGCATAGTCAATGGCTTCCTCTAAAAGTTCTGCCGCAATTCCGTGATGTTGCATGGCAGGATCCACTGCCAGATAAATGATGTGCAGCCGTTGGTTCTGATGCAGCTGATCCGTCCAGCTGGAATTGAGATAATCCTCACCCTTCATAAAATTCCGAAATGTCTTTAACGAAGGATCCTCCTTGATCAGATAGGAATCCGTCTGTAAAGCAGCCATGGCCTCCGTAAAATAGAACTGGAATACATTGTATGGCTCCGCTTCATCCGATACCACCAATACACTGTTCAGGTCCGCGCTGTCTGCGAAGATCTCACAGGTCGCATAAAATTCATCCATATCACATTTAAACAGCTCCGGCATCAGATTTTTACGGACTTCCGGATCCGGAATCAACGTCTCGTACAACGGATCGTGTGCAAAGCACTGATTCAGCATTTTCTCCACTTTCGGAAGATCTTCCTTCTGCACACGATATAGCTTATCACTTTCCATAATTGTATTTACTGTTATCTCCTTATTATGATGATGTCAGTCCCCAGCTTTGTTGCCTGCGGATTGTTCCGTGTTCTGCCCTCGCCATCCTTATAATTCGAATATCTCTGTCACAGATTCCTCCATTTGCTGCATGATATTCATCAGGCTGACCACAAGCTTGCTGCATGCATGTTCCAGGCTGGTAATTTCTTCCCGGTAGTCCATTTCCTTCATACCGGATCCTGTCAACGTCTCCAGTTGTTTTTCTTTTTGGAGAAGCTGCTTGACCGTTCCATATAGATTTTCATGCTCCGGCAGCCTTCCGTAACCCCATTTCAGGCGATCCTTCGGCTGGTGGAATACATAATCCGTAAAATGACTATATACCTCTTCATCAAAATTAAAGGCATAGGCATTGTTATCTACCTGATAAAGCTTACGAAGTGCAGACGAAAGTCTCTGTTCCTTTAGATTTCTCACCGCTCCGCCCAAAAGTCTTAAATTCGTACTGCATATTTCATGAGGATACAGCACATTTCCGTACCAGTCAATCCGCACAAAAGCATCCTGCTCCTGTTTGAACCTTGCAAGCAGCTTCTGTTCCAGCGGTCTGGTCTGCCGGAAAAGCTCCTCCGCCTCGTCGTATTTTCCATCTCTAAGCAACTGTTTGTAGTTACGGTTGTATTCCTCTACCGCTTCATATTCTTCCCGGCATCTTCTGAGTGCCCGGTCACTTAAAGTCTCCAGTTCCTCAATTTTTTCAAGTAAAACTCGCTTTTTCTCTCCCAGTTGCCCCGCCACATCGGCGCGGTAGCAGATCTCCCGACACTGTTCCAAACCCTTGCGAATCCGCTGTGCCACCGGTGAAAACTGTAACGGCACCACTGCCGTTTCATCGAGTGCCAGGATCAGCAGAGCAAACAGCTCGTGATGCAGACGATATACCTGTTCATCATAAAACTCATCGTTGTCAAACTGGGAATGGTAGTGGGTCTCCATAAAGCTTCCGCCGGTGAAATCATTTACCATGGACGGTACACCTGCGATCGCCATGGAAAAATCATCCGACCAGGTCTCGATCGGAGATGTCACTGCCGTCTCTTCCGGATAGGCTATCGTCAGATTCGGCAGATCCGCCAGATATTCCTCCAGAAAGCTGACATATTCATAGCAGCTACGGATCCTCGCTCTGGTGCCATGTGCCAGTGCAGGAAGTTCAAAATTCAGGTCCGCGATCACCTTGCCCACCCATTCGGGATGTGCGGTGAATATCTGCTCATAAGCTCCTGTGGACCAGTCGAAATTAGAATCCACCACGCCCCATTCCTCGGATGCCATGGCACAGATCACAATGGTATTGTCCGGTTGGAAACCACTGTCCTGCAACGCCTTTGCAATACCAAACATTAGGGCGACCGCTGTATTGTCATCCTGAAATCCGTCAAAATAGGAATCATAGTGCGCAGACAAAAGCACCATGCGGTCAGGATGTTTTCCGGGAATCCTTCCCACAATATTATAAGTCGTGCAGTTTCTGGTCACCCTGGATTCCGCATCAAAGGTGACCGTTATTTCCTCCTGATCACGCAGTAGCTCCAACAGGCCTGCCGCATCTTTTCTGGAAATGGAAAAAGCGGGAGCATCCTCCGGTCCGGCGATATCCTGTGCATTCAGAGCTTCATCGTCGATTTCGCCGTAGCCGCCGCTCTGCACTGCGATCAGGGCTGCGGCTCCTTTCAGATGTGCCTGGTATACCGGATAATTGATCCACCACTCATCTCTCTGGTTAATCTCCACCAATACCAGTTTATCCCTGACATCTTTTCCCTGATAGTCCGTCTCCGTTCCTTTTCCCAGATACATCATGGAAAATTCCTTCGGGCCATCGGTGACAAAGGTTGTCTGATAGGCTCCCAATTCTGCTGACACGGTCTCCCCGACTGCATTCGTGTAGCTTAACGCTGCCTTATGAAATTCCCAGCCGTCTACCGTCACAGCATCCTTTGTAACCTCAGACAGTCCGATTTTTTCCATTTCTGTCTTCAGCATCTCTCCGGTCTCAAATTCTGCCTTAGAACCCGCCGGGCGATACCCCAGTGTCGGATGTGACCGGTATTGTTCCATCCGTTTTGCCAGTTCATACGAATATGGTATGTCCAGATTCTGTAACACCTTTTTCTGTAAAGTCACCCCGTTGTCATGCATATTCTGTCACTCCTGTTTCTATCCTGTCCGTTCTGTCACAGCAACTGTTACTTATTTTTTCACCATAGAATTCATTTTTTCGGTAATCTTCTGCAGAATCTCTCTGTTTCTCTCTTCCGCTTCCAGTGTCTCACTGGCATGGGCAGACACTTCTTCCGTAGTCGCTGAGATTGTCTGAATGGAATCCACGATCTCCTGGTTGGCTGTTTGCAGAGCTTCTACTATCTGAAGCATCTCTCCCAGATTATCCACGATCGTATAGCTGCTGTCTTCAATTGCCGTGAAACTGTCCGCCGCACGCATCGTTCCTTCCCTTTGGCTGCCGATACCGTCTATCATCTGACGGATGACCGTCACCACTTCTCCAATCGCTCCGGATACATTTTGGATCAGCTCCGCGATATTGCCGGTAGCATCCTTTGTCTGGGTGGCCATTCCTGAAATCTCCGTCGCCACTACGGAGAATCCGCGGCCGGCTTCACCGGCTCTGGCTGCCTCTATGCTGGCGTTCAGCGCCAGAAGACTGGTCTGATTAGCTATTTTGCTGATGATTTCCACGATAGAATGCATCTCCTGCATATAATGATCCAGTGTTTCCAGCTTCTGTGCTGCCAGCTCACTGTTCCTTGCAGAATCCTCTGCCTGCTCCTTCAGGCCGGTCATCTCTTCTTTTCCGGCATCCAGTATTTCTATCGTATGTTCCATGTTATTTCCGATTGTCTCAGCCACTTCACCCACGGTATTGACTTTTTCCTGAATAGCCTCCGTCTGGGCCGTCTGCTGCTGAATCGCCGCGGCAGACTCGCCGGAACCTGCAGACACCTCCTCCATAGCTGTTTTTGTACTGTCAAAAGCAGTTTCCAGTTTATTCAATTCCGCTGTGATATCAGCTACAGATGCCTCCATCCGGCTGCTCATTTCCATGACCTCACGTAAGGTTGCTTCCGTGCGGTCCTGCGCAGCTGTAATGCTCTCTATATTTTCATCGGTGTTCTTCTGGTTGGATATGGTAGCATAGATGGATGTAATGCACAGCAGAATCATTACCGAAATCTGTATAAATCCTGCGTCCTGCCCCAGATAACCAAATCCCCCTTGTGTGGCTCCCAGGAGCACCACCAGGATATTCTCTACCACCGTCCCCACATTAATAAGTACAAATGCCTTGACATCATGATAAGGCATGACTGCAAACATCATGGGAATTACAAATGCATACACCATGTTGCACTGTGCCGTAAAAAGCAGCACCGTATAAAACAACGCAAATCCGATCAGTGACAGATGTTTTATAGCTTTGGTCGCATGATCCCTCTTCCAACAAATAAATTCTGCCAAAACCGGTATGATTCCAAGAAGTATCAGCACTACCAATACCGGAGCCGATACTGTGTGCTCAACGAATCCGATCACGCTAATGAAAAGCATACATGCATTGATCACACCATGTGCTATCATGGCCACCCGGTTATTTCGTTCCATCTCTTTCATTTGCATTCTCCTTCTCTCCCGTCTGATATATTCATTCCTTACATCCCTTATATTGTAATTCATGATGGTATCTCCGTCAATAAACCACACGAAAATGCAGTCCGATTTTCTGTGAAAACCGGACTGCATTTTCTGTCATTTATATGTTATCTCCCTGCCGGACAGCTTCCGGCCCCTCTTTATACCTTGAAAACATCCAGCACCTTTTCCAACTTGTCCGCTAATGCCAGCAGGTTCTCAGAAGAAGTCATCAGTTCTGTCATGGTATCACTCATGCCATGAGCCGCTTGCATGGTACTATCTGCGGATGCTGCATTCTGTTCGGAGATTGCCGACAATCCTTCCACTACATCACGGATTGCGCTTCCGGACTGTCCTAAGACATCCATCTTCTCCCGGATACCGCTGATATGTTGCAGGGAATTCTCCACACCATCCGCTACTGCCGCAGTCTTCACACCGGTCTCCTCTAACTTGCTCTGCTGGTGATTCATGTTGGCTTCCACTTCACCCATGATCTCCACCATTCTGCCGGAAGACTCCATGATATTTTGGATGATCTGCTCGATCTCGGTTGCGGAGCGCTTGGACTGGTCAGCCAGCTTACTGATCTGCTCTGCCACCACTGCGAAGCCTCTTCCCGCTTCCCCGGCTCTGGCTGCTTCAATGCTGGCATTCAATGACAGTAGATCTGTCTCGTCCGCAATATCCTGAATCATGGATACTGCCTTGGTGATATTCTGAATTGCTCCGTTCATATCCTTAATCTGTTCCGCTACCCGCAGGACAGATTCCTTGGTGCTCTCGTTGGAGCTGTTCAATTCCTTCATGATCTCTTCGGAAGCTTTCTCCGCTTCTGCCATCCTGCCGGCATAATCCGTCAGAGAATTCACTTTGTCAGAGATATACTCGATCTGCTCGCCGATACGTACCACGTTCGTATTGGCATCCGTTGTTTCGTCCGCCTGGTTCCTGGCACCTTCAGAGATCTCCCCTACTGCCTGGTATACATCGTGGACCGATTCCTGGGTATCCTGCGCCATCTTGATCAGTTTGTTGGAAGATGTTGTCAGATCATCCGCGGAATCCTTGATATCCGTCACAATGGTGCGCAGCGTCTTCTGCAATTTCACAGAGATCCGGTAGACATCTCCCAATTCGTCCTTTCTTCGACACTGCTTTTCATCCGGTTCTGCATCCAGTTCTCCGTTCACGATCCTGCCCAGGAAATGCTTCGTCTTCTTCATGGTCTTCACCATGCTGCGGGATAATACGCTTACCAGCGTTGCCGCCACAAGAACACATACCACAGCGATCAGGATAATATCCTTCACCTGCGTATGAATCGTGTCCTGTACCCCCTGCACCGGTGTTGCCACCTCAATGGCGCCGATCACAGAACCATCGGAGTTGATCAGCGGTTGATAATACACATAATAATCCACTTCGGAGATGTCGCAATCCTTAAGGAACAGCGGTTCTCCCGTCTGGATCTGCTCGTAGATCTCCGTCTCCAGACCTGTACCGTTGATACGACCTCCCTCCGGTTTCGTCAGCGTTGTGATCAGACGCATATTCCCGTACAGGAAAGACACCTGGAATCCCGTCTTCTCCTGCAATCCGTCGATCAGCTGCGTCTCCCCGGAAATAGATGTGCCTCCCTTGCGCACCTTGCCTCCCTTATCTTTGGTGTAATCTCCCTCATACAGATTGGTGTAGGTCTCGTCCACACTGACGCCTACGATCTGCAATGCTTTCTCAATCTGTTCCTCAATACCTGCTTCCAAAGCTCTGGAGCCTACGGTCGCCACCAGTGCACACACAATGATCATTGGCAGAAGGCTCAACGCCAGTATCTTTTTGGAAATTGTAAAAAATGGCTTTTTCTTCCCTTTTACTTCCGTTTTCTTGTTCTCTGTCTTCTTCATACTTACCACATCTGCCTTTCTGTAAAAGACTTCGTCACATTTGGTCTATCTCGAAAACGTTTAAGTATTTTCTCGGTGAAATCATTGTAACATTTTCCATATAGTAATACAATTCGACAAAATTGCAAGTATTTTACTGTCAGATTTGGTTATTTTTCCTTAACGTTAAGTAAAAACAACTTTTTTGTTTACGAAACCGTTAAGTTTTTCTGCTTCCAAACCGGCATACGCAGTATCTTTATCAATAGCGGAATGATCATGATAAACCACGCAATCGGCTCTGCCGCGATGACACCCGGGTATCCGAACATGGGAACCAGTGTCGCCGCGATCACAATTTTCCCTATCATTTCCAGTGAGCTGGAGATCAGCGGTACGATCCGCTCTCCCAGTCCCTGCATGGAGTTTCTCACAATACAGATTACCGCTGTCACATAATAGAACAGTGTATCTACCTTCAGATATAATGTGGCATTGTAGATCACTTCCGGATTTTTGCTGCCGGTGACCAGCCATACCAGCCAGTCACCGATGGTATAAGCGGTCACAATGTTAAGTGTACACCAGATGCAGGTATAACCGGTTGCCAGCAGGATTCCTCTGCGGATCCGGTCGATTTTACCGGCTCCCAGATTTTGTCCGCAATAGGTCGCCATGGTCTGACCGAAGACGCTGAACATGATCATGAAGATCTCGGAGATCTTGCGGGCTGCCGTATGGGCAATGATAATATTCTGTCCCAGCCTATTGATGGAGGTCTGCAATGTCAATGTACCGATATTGACCAGTGAGCTCATGAATCCCATGGAAAGACCGGAACTTAACATATTGCGGAGCATTCCGGCATCCTGCAGCTTCAGGTCATCCACACGTATCCGCAGAATTTCATACTTTTTCCACAGATAGACCGCACACACCACCACAGCGATCAGCTGCGACAGCACAGTAGCAACTGCGGCACCCAGCACTCCCATATGCAGCACCACGATCAGAAGCAGATCTCCTCCGATATTCAGCACCACCGACACCGCCAGCACGATCAGCGGGGTCACGGTATCTCCGATTGCTCTTAGGGTCGCGGATAATACATCATATAATAAAGTAATAACAAGCCCCGCTATGATCACGGACACATACTGTGTTGCTGTGTGCAACAGATTTTCCGGCACATTCAGAAATCTGAGGATCGGCTGCAAAAATACAAGCCCTCCAAGTGTCAGTACCACCGCTGCCAATAGACCAAGCACCAGAGAATTGCCTAAGGATCGGCGCAATCTGTCCATATCCTTCGCTCCGAAGCACTGTGCCGAAATAATAGCAAAGCCATTGCACATTCCCATCAGGAACTGTACGATCAAGTTGCTCAGCGTCGTCGTGGCCCCCACTGCCGCCAGGGCATTATCTCCCAGAAAAGTACCTACGATACGGGTATCTGCCAGGCTGTAAGTAAGTTGTAATAAATTAGCTAAAAAAATAGGAAGGGCAAACGTCAGTATCAAAACTGACGGTCTGCCCTTGGTAAGATCTTTCATATAGTTCCTCACTTCTACACTTCCGGAAAAAATATGGATTTTCCCCGCTTGATAGGGCTACAGAACTTTTTTAAAACTTTTTCTTGGCATTGTCAAGGTATTTCTTGGTCTCAGCCACAACCACACCATTTAATGCCAGCAATGCGATCAGGTTCGGAATCGCCATCAGGCCGTTGAAAATATCTGCGATGGTCCATACTGCCTTAACAGTCATGTAGGGTCCGATGAATACGCAGGCAATGTAGATCCAACGGTATACTTTGATTGCCTTAGGTTTCTGACCGATCAGATATTCCAGGCACCTCTCACTGTAGTAATCCCATCCAAGGATCGTGGTAAATGCAAAGAATACCAGACATACCATCAGGATAAAGGATGCGATGGAACTGTTGAAAGGCAGTCCCTGCTGGAAAGCTCTGGTGGTAACATCCACACCGTCCAGACCTACGTTCCAGGAATCGGTAATTACGATCGTAAGACCAGTCATGGTACAAATGATCAGAGTATCAATGATGGTACCCATCATGGAGATCAGGCCCTGCGTGGCAGGAGAATCGGTCTGCGCTGCAGCCGCTGCGATCGGTGCGCTACCGATACCTGCTTCATTGGAGAAAATACCTCTCGCAATACCCTTCTGCATCGCCATGATAACCGCTCCCAAAGCACCGCCGGCTACGGCACGCATACCGAAGGCACTCTGTACGATGGTCACGATAGCAGAGGGAATGGCTGTTACATTAAAGATCAATACTAACAGACAGGATACCACATAAGTCACTGCCATAAAAGGAACGATGACCTGTGCCACAGTGGAAATTCGCTTCAAGCCGCCGATGACTACCAGTGCCACACAGATGGTCAAAAGGATTCCGGAGATCACCACACTCCAGGAATAGTCCATGCCGAAGAGCTGTACGGTATGTGCATTGTTCGCATCGAAGAAATTATGTACCGCACTGGTGATACCGTTGATCTGGGTAAAGGTTCCGATACCGAACAATCCTACGCATACACCCATAAAAGCGAAGATCTTCGCCAGCCATTTCCAGTTCTTGCCCATACCGTTCTCGATATAGTAGAAGGGGCCGCCGATGATGTGTCCGTCCTCTGCTACTACACGATACTTCACCGCCAGCAGACACTCGGAATACTTCGTAGCCGTACCTACCAGCGCAGCGATCCACATCCAGAACAAAGCTCCGGGACCGCCTGCTACAATAGCCGTTGCCACACCAACGATATTACCGGTTCCGATGGTAGCGGACAATGCCGTACACAGTGCCGCAAAGCTGGATACTTCGCCGTCTTCGCCCGACTTTTCATTGGCAATTAAGTGTTTGATTGCATGGGGAAGCTTCGTGATCTGCAAAAAATGAAGTCTGGCTGTGAGAAAAAGGCCGGTAGCCAGAATGAGGACGATCAGGGGGATGCCCCAGACGAAATCATCCACTGTGGTCAGAAAGTTACTAATCATGTCTAACATATTCCCTCTCCTTCCGTCACCTCTTGTGACGTCCTATCGTAGATTGATTTCTTCCGAAGAGAATGGGAATAAGCATATAGATGCTCTGTCCTTTTGCCTGAGAGATTGGCAGCTTTACTGCCGTACACCTTCGGCGCCTTCTATACGGAAATATGAAAATCGCTTTCCGTGGAAGGACTCTCCAGAGTAAATCTTTACCGCGCTAAAGCGGCAACAAAATCACAATAGCATACTTTTTCGCCCATTGCAACGTTTTTTTATCTTTGGACATTGATCTTTGGACATTGATCCGTGAATGGTTCCGATCATTGATCATTGATCATTGACATTTACGTTTAAAATCTATGATATATCCAACACAAGCATTGACTTTTCTGGTACTTTTTTACTATAATACAATTCGTATGAATACTAACGCGAACAATCACACAACTTCATATTCTATTACACGTAGACTGTTTTTCCTGATCATGTGTTCTGTGATTATTACGGTACTGTACTATAGTCTTCCCAGACAGAACCATGCGCCGACAAGATCGGATTATATTGACTTTTCAGAAGGATGGACCACCTCCGATGGAAGCCCTGTTGATTTTTCCCATATCAGCGGCACCTGCACAGTGACCAAGAAGCTTCCTGCGCTGACTCACGACATGACACTTTTCTTTTTTTATAAAAGCTCCAATGTCACGATCCTGATAGACGACCGGCAGATCTATGAGACCATGCGGCCGGAGGGAGTTTTCTTCGGCAAGACACCGGGAGCCTCTTATGTCTCTCTGCCGATCTACCGGGAAGATTCCGGGCGCACGCTCACCCTGGTGATCGATAATCCTTACGGAGACAGCAGTGGCAAAATCAATCATATGTACCTGGGACGCAGTGAAGATATCCTGTTAAGCCGCATCCGCGACAAGGCACCCGGATTCGGCATCAGCTTCCTGATCGCCCATCTTGGTCTGGCATTTATCCTGTTTTATCTGCCATTACACAAGAAGCACATCATCGGCAGCGAGATGCTTTATCTGGGATTATTTGCTCTGAATATCGGTATCTTTATGTTGGCAGATAACCGTATGCTGCAGCTGATCCTGCGTAACAGCCATATCTATCATACGATTGCAGAACTTTTTATGATGCTGATCACCATCCCACTGTTTCTGTACCTTGGCAAAATGTATGCAGAGTACTCCCCTGTGATGGTACAGGCAGCATGCCTGATCAGTGTCATGGATTTCAGTATACGTTTCTGCCTGAATCTGACCGGTCGCAAGGACTTCCATGAAAGTCTTCGTCTGACCCATATTACTTTTGGCATTCTGATCGCACTTGTTATCTATGCCATCGGCAAGGGGTTTTATCAGAATCAAAGGCAGCATCTGAAGCACAATCTATATCATAACCTTGGAATTCTGTGTCTGTGCTTTGGCGTTCTACTGGATATCCTACTGCTATGGTTCGGCAGTGCTCCCGAGACCAGCTTCTTCACACGGATCGGTGTGCTTCTGTTCCTGATCATGGAAGCAGTCCAGGTTACCCTGCGCCTCATGACCAACTATCAGGAAGGCGTTCGCATGCAGTTGCTCAGCCGCCTGGCTTATCGCGATGGTCTGACCGACCTGCTGAACCGTACTTCCTATATGGAAGAATTGAAAAGACTGGACGCATCCCATAATTTTCATGTGTTGCTGGCACTGTACGATGTGAATAACCTCAAATATGTGAACGACACCTACGGTCACCAAAGCGGTGATGAAATGATCCGCCGGGTAGCGGATACTCTGTTGGCACATCTCGGTTCCTTAGGAAAATGTTACCGGATCGGCGGAGATGAGTTCGTATTTCTGTCGACTGCAGCCGATTCTGAAAAAGAATTTCTCAAGCTGCAAAGAGATTTCGAAGCGTCTCTGGGAGTTCTGAAGCTTCCGGACGGTTCCGAGCATCCCATTACTGTAGCCATGGGATATTCCGTACTGCCCCATAGTACGCCCCGTTCCATGGACGATGTGGTCCGGGAAGCCGATGCCAAAATGTACGAGGCGAAACGACGAATGAAAACAGGAAATCCATCATAGGATTTGCAGATCTTATTTCATTTTGTAATGTAACTTGAAAGTTAGTGAAATAGTTGTTCTAAAATCCACGCAGAAAGGACTGCCCGCCC
>ERZ1034723.590-NODE-590-length-19137-cov-4.594801_pt1 | contig 19137 bp, 10 predicted proteins | sample MGYA00520637_ERZ1034723 | MGnify/ENA primary metagenome ERZ1034723 (study PRJEB33766, sample SAMN09781719) | gut metagenome | biome: gut microbiome | host: Homo sapiens | place: Madagascar | study: EMG produced TPA metagenomics assembly of the PRJNA485056 data set... | reverse complement strand
CCACTACATCGCAGACATTCTCGCTCAGAGACATTCAAGAAAGCGGTGAAATGGTCGTTTTAACTATAAGTGGACCAGACACTTATTACGAATATAGAGGGAAACAATTAGGCACGCAGTATCTTATGTGTGAGAAATTTGCACAGAAAATCGGCGTGTCTCTACGCGTTGACATTTGCAGAAGCGTCGATGAAATGGTCAAAAAATTCAAATCTGGAGATGCTGATATGATTGTATACCCTATTCCGACCTCCACAAAAGGTATAATACCGTGCGGATACAGCACAGACCAAGGCAAACTCTCCTGGGCTGTAAGGGACGGCAATACAGAATTAGCAGACAGCATCAAGAACTGGTACAAGCCTGAGATTGCAGCAAATGTAAAACGTGAGGAAAGAGAGTTGTTCTCCACACAAAGCATCCACAGACATGTGTATGCCCCAATGCTGAACACACAAGCAGGCATCATCTCCAACTACGACCACCTTTTCAAGCGCTACGCCCCTATCGCAAGATGGGACTGGCGACTGCTTGCTGCCCAATGTTATCAAGAATCATGCTTCGATCCTAAGGCGTATTCTTGGGCTGGCGCAAAGGGATTGATGCAGATTATGCCAGAAACTGCAAGACATCTCGGATTAGCAGAAAGTGAAGTATACGAACCGGAGCAAAACATCTATGCAGCAGTGCGTTACATCAACGAGTTAAACTCACACTTTACGGATATAAGAAACCCAGAAGAACGCAAATTCTTTATACTTGCAAGCTACAACGGCGGTTTCTTCCATATCCGTGACGCTATGGCATTGACTAAAAAGAACGGCAAAAATCCACACAAATGGATACATGTAGCTGAATACGTACTAAAGCTCAGCACACCAGAATACTATAACGACCCCGTAGTCAAATACGGATATATGCGTGGTAGCGAGACTGCCAACTACGTTAGTGCCATATATAGCCGCTGGCAGAAGTATCGAGGCGTCAGAAATGCATCGTCATTAGCCCCAACCGATGATGTCCCAACCGTTTATGAGCCACACAAAGCAAGAAAGAAACACCGTTTCAAGCTCAAGAATGTTAAAGATAATTAATAATTAAAACACATTTAATATATAATTGTATCGTTACGGAAAAATATGCGTACCTTTGCAACTCGATTTAATAATTCACATAAAGTCTAACTTTATTAATTTTCAATTTTTACTAATTTTATGTCAAATTTAAAGAACGTACAGCCATTGGCAGACTTCAACTGGGACGAGTTTGAGAATGGAAGTAGCTTGAACGTAAGCAAGCAGGAGCTTGAGAAGGCTTATGACGAAACACTTAACAAGGTATCTGAGCACCAGGTAGTTGAGGGTACTGTAATCTCTATCGACAAGAAAGAGGTTATCGTAAATATCGGTTACAAGAGCGACGGTATCATCCCTGCATCTGAATTCCGTTACAACCCGGAGCTGAAGGTAGGCGACAAGGTTGAGGTTTATGTAGAGAATCAGGAGGACCGCAAGGGTCAGCTCGTACTCTCTCACAAGAAGGCTCGTCTTAGCAAGAGCTGGGAGCGTGTTAACGCAGCTCTTGAGAACGAAGAAGTTATCCAGGGTTACATCAAGTGCCGCACTAAGGGTGGCATGATCGTTGATGTATTCGGAATTGAGGCATTCCTCCCGGGAAGCCAGATTGACGTTCACCCAATACGCGACTACGACGTATTCGTAGGCAAGACAATGGAGTTCAAGGTTGTTAAGATCAACCAGGAGTTCCGCAACGTAGTTGTTTCTCACAAGGCTCTCATCGAGGCTGAGTTGGAAGCACAGAAGAAGGAGATCATCGGCAAGCTCGAGAAGGGTCAGATTCTCGAGGGTACAGTTAAGAACATCACATCTTACGGTGTATTCGTTGACCTCGGTGGTGTTGACGGTCTCATCCACATCACAGACCTCTCTTGGGGCCGCGTAAGCGATCCGCACGAGGTTGTAGCACTCGACCAGAAGATTAATGTTGTTATCCTCGACTTTGATGACGAGAAGAAGCGTATCGCTCTCGGTCTGAAGCAGCTCACTCCGCACCCATGGGATGCTCTCGACGAGAACCTCAAGGTAGGTGACCACGTTAAGGGTAAGGTAGTTGTTATCGCTGATTACGGCGCATTCGTAGAGATCGCTCCGGGCGTTGAGGGTCTTATCCACGTTTCAGAGATGAGTTGGAGCCAGCACCTCCGTTCAGCACAGGAGTTCCTCCACGTAGGCGACGAGGTAGAGGCAGTTATCCTCACACTCGACCGCGCAGAGCGCAAGATGTCTCTCGGCATCAAGCAGCTCAAGGAAGATCCGTGGGAGGCAATCGAGGTTAAGTACCCGGTAGGCAGCAAGCACACAGCTAAGGTTCGCAACTTCACTAACTTCGGTATCTTCGTAGAGCTCGAGGAAGGTGTTGATGGCCTTATCCACATCTCAGACCTTTCTTGGACAAAGAAGGTTAAGCATCCGTCAGAGTTCACACAGGTTGGTGCAAACATCGACGTTGTAGTTCTCGAGATCGATAAGGAGAACCGTCGTCTCAGCCTTGGTCACAAGCAGCTTGAGGAGAATCCTTGGGATACATACGAGACTATCTACACTCCGGGTTCTGTACACACAGGCAAGATTACAGAGATGATGGACAAGGGCGCTGTTATCACTCTCAACGAGGGTGGTGAGGGCTTCGCTACTCCTAAGCACCTCGTTAAGGAGGATGGCACACAGGCACAGCTTGGTGAGGAGCTCGAGTTCAAGGTAATCGAGTTTGTTAAGGAGACAAAGCGTATCATCCTTTCACATAGCCGTACATTCGAGACAGCTAAGGACGAGGTTAAGGCACCGCGCAAGCACAACACAGCTAAGAAGGAGTCTACTCCGGTTATCAACAACGTAGCTGCCAGCACAACTCTCGGTGACCTCGATGCTCTCGCAGAGCTCAAGGCTAAGATGGAGAAGGGCGAATAATCGTAACTCAAATCCATAAACATAATAAGAAGGCGACTGCTTATTGCAGTCGCCTTTTTTACCTTTTAAGCACACCTGCATTTTGTTAATGCGTGTTAACACATAAAAATACAGCCTTTTGTAGAGTTATATTTCAAATAAAATCAGTAACTTTGCAACATAATAATCCAAAACACTTACGTTTCTCTTCTGAAACGTAGTTTCTCAATTAATTTTTATTATGTATAGCAAAGACGAATTATCAGATAAGAATACTTCTGAATTGCAGGATATTGCAACCGGCTTGGGTCTTAATGTTCAGGACTACACCAACAACGATGAATTGGTGTATGCAATTCTTGACAGACAAGCAGAAGTTGAAGGCAACAAGAATCCTTTAGGAGGTACTAAGCGTCGCCGTACCCGTATCGTCAAGAAAGATACAGACAAAGTGTACACCGTGAACGGTTCGGAAGGAGAGAATTTCGACATAAAGAAAAACAAGACTGCAACAACCAGCAATACAGAACAGCCCAAAACAGTAGAGCCCGAAGAGGTTTCTCCAAGCGAAGAAGACATGTCACTTGAAGAACAGCTCAAGGCTATTCCGAAGCATCGCGGCCGCAAGTCGAAAAAAGAACTCGAACTGCTGTCTGCTTTAGAAGCACGCAAGCAGCAAACACCCGCAGAAGACGCAATGGAGGAAATGGTGTCTGCAGAAGAAAATAATATTGTTGCAGACGAACCGCTCCCCTACGCACCTACCGATGAATACACAGACAACGGCAACACGGAGATTGTTGATACAGACGATTTCATTGTAGACACCGTCAAATCTGACGATATTATTCCAGAAGAAGCTTTTCATGGCGATACTCAGACAGAAGGCAAGCTCCCTGACCCAGGCTTGTTGGAGCAGTTGCAAGCTAAGATAAACGCCCACAACTCTTCTAACGAAGAAGAGCAAGAAATGCCGAACGACATGTATTGGGATGGCGACCCTGCTGACGGAACCGACTTCATTACAGTTGTAGACCTGCCTATTGAGGATCAGGGTGTTGTGCCGACATACGACATGTTCGACAACCCTACCAACAACAATATTCAGCAAGAGCAGGCTCCTACATATCAACAGCAGGAACCCGCTGCTCCACTCTTTGACTTCACAGACCTTATCACAGCCAATGGCGTTCTCGAAGTGATGCCCGACGGATATGGTTTCCTGCGTTCAAGTGACTATAACTATCTGTCATCTCCTGATGATGTGTACGTTTCTACACAGCAGATAAAGTGCTACGGACTCAAGACCGGTGATGTCATTGAATGTCATGTACGCCCGCCGCACGACGGCGAGAAGTATTTCCCGCTTACAAGCATCGACCTTATAAACGGCAGAGAGCCTATGGATGTGCGCGACCGCATTGCATTCGAGCATCTCACTCCGCTCTTCCCTGACGAGAAGTTCAATCTCTGCGGCGATAAGGCTACAACAAACCTGAGCACACGCATCGTAGACATATTCTCGCCTATCGGCAAAGGTCAGCGTGCACTCATTGTCGCACAGCCAAAGACCGGTAAGACAATCTTGATGAAGGACATTGCCAACGCCATTGCGGCAAACCATCCTGAAGCATATCTCATGATGCTTCTCATCGACGAGCGTCCTGAGGAAGTTACAGACATGGCGCGCACAGTAAATGCAGAGGTTATCGCCTCTACATTCGACGAGCCGGCAGAGCGTCACGTGAAGATTGCAGGCATTGTGCTTGAGAAGGCAAAGCGTATGGTAGAATGTGGACACGACGTAGTCATCTTCCTCGATTCTATCACTCGTCTTGCACGCGCTTACAACACCGTTTCGCCAGCATCAGGCAAGGTGCTCACCGGTGGTGTTGACGCAAATGCACTCCAGAAGCCGAAGCGCTTCTTCGGTGCGGCACGTAACATAGAAGGTGGCGGATCGCTCACAATCATCGCAACCGCACTCATTGATACCGGCTCGAAGATGGACGAAGTTATCTTCGAGGAGTTCAAGGGTACGGGCAACATGGAGTTGCAGCTCGACCGCTCACTCTCCAACAAGCGTATATTCCCAGCTGTCAACCTTGTTGCTTCAAGTACACGTCGAGACGATCTGCTTCAGGACAAGACCACACTCGACCGTATGTGGATTTTGCGCAAGTACATTGCCGACATGAACCCGATAGAGGCAATGAACACCATACACGACAGTATGAGCAAGACGCGAGACAACGAGGAATTCCTGTTATCTATGAATTCTTAAAATGGAGAAATATATTGAAATCAAGGGTGCACGTGTCAACAATCTGAAGAACGTGAGCCTAAAGATACCACGCGATAAGTTTATCGTTATTACCGGAGTCTCTGGCTCCGGTAAATCGTCGCTGGCTTTCGACACATTGTATGCCGAAGGTCAGCGACGTTATGTTGAATCGCTATCATCCTATACCCGCCAGTATTTGGGCAGAATGTGCAAGCCGGAATGCGATTTCATTAAAGGCTTGCCCCCTGCGATAGCCATCGAACAGAAAGTAATTTCACGCAATCCGCGAAGCACCGTTGGCACAACCACCGAGATTTACGAATACCTGCGCCTGCTCTTTGCACGCATCGGCCACACCTACTCGCCGATTAGCGGCAACGAGGTGAAGATGCACACCGTAGAAGACGTGATAGAATGTACACGCCAATACTCCGAAGGCACAAAGTTCGCCGTACTCAGTCCGCTCACATTGGTGAAGGACCGCGACATCGCTACTCAACTTTCTTCGGAGATAATGCAAGGCTATTCACGCATATTCTACAAGAACGAGTTCGTAAGAATCGACGATTTCATCGCTGATACCGAGGCTTTGAAGACGGCCAACGTTGCAGACATATTCATTCTTATCGACCGAATGAGCGTCAGCAGCAACAAAGATGCCATCTCCCGCCTTACCGACTCTGTAGAGACCGCTTTCTACGAAGGCAACGGCAGTTGTCGCATCGTTTTCTTCCCTGCAAACATCGTTTACGACTTCTCTACAAGGTTCGAAGCCGATGGTATGACGTTCGAGAAACCAAACGACAATATGTTCTCGTTCAACTCGCCGGCTGGTGCGTGCCCCGAATGTGAAGGCTACGGCAAGATTATCGGCATCGACGAGTCGCTCGTGATACCCAACTCCTCGCTTAGCGTATACGACGGTTGCGTACAATGCTGGCACGGCGAAAAGTTGGGCATGTGGATGAAGGAGTTCTGCCGACGCGCTGCAAAGGACAACTTCCCTATCTTCACGCCCTACTTCGAACTGACCGCAGCACAGAAAGGCATGCTTTGGCACGGTCTGCCGTCTGACAAGCATCTAAGCCCAAGAGAGCAAGTAAGCATCGACGCCTTCTTCCAGATGGTGAAGGAGAATCAGCATAAGATTCAGTATCGCGTGCTGCTCAGCCGCTATCGTGGCAAGACGATATGCCCGAAATGTCACGGCACACGTCTGCGCCCAGAGGCTACGTGGGTGAAGATTGGAGGCATGAGCATAACCGAACTTATCGAGAAGCCGGTAGACAACCTGAAGGCATGGTTCGACAACCTCGTGCTTGAAGGCAACGAGAAGAAGATTGCCGAGAGACTGCTGCACGAGATAACCAGCCGACTGCAATTCCTGCAGGACGTAGGTTTGGGCTACCTCACGCTCAACCGCCCGTCTAACACATTGAGCGGCGGCGAGAGCCAACGCATCAACCTCACGACAAACCTTGGAAGTTCGCTCGTAGGTTCGGTATATATCCTCGACGAGCCAAGCATCGGCCTGCACAGTCGCGATACCGACAAACTCATACACGTGCTGCGCGAACTGCAGAAGCTGCACAACACCGTGATTGTTGTGGAGCACGACGAAGAGATTATGCGCGCAGCCGACTATATCATAGACGTAGGTCCAGACGCCGGTCGTCTCGGTGGCGAAATTGTGTTTGAAGGTTCGGTGAAGGAGATTCTCGACAAGTCAAACAACAAACTATCAGACCCATCAGAAGGCAAAGTGAGCCACACCGTGCGCTATCTTACCGGTCAGGACGTGATTGAAGTTCCGCAGTCGCGCCGCCCTTGGAACATGTCGGTAGACATAAAGGGCGCACGCATGAACAACTTGCGCGGCATCAACGTGAAGATTCCGCTGAACGTGATGACCGTAGTAACCGGCGTGAGCGGTTCGGGCAAGTCGTCGCTGATAAAAGGCATACTCTACCCTGCCCTCAAGCGCCATCTCAACGAGGTGGCAGACATGCCGGGCGACTACTCTTCGCTCGAAGGCGACTGGAACAAGCTGGCGCACGTAGAGTTTGTAGACCAGAACCCGATTGGCAAGAGCACACGCTCTAACCCTGCCACATACGTGAAAGCATACGACGCCATCCGCCAACTCTTTGCCGACCAACCGCTCGCAAAGCAGGAGGGATTCACGGCGCAATACTTCTCGTTCAACGCCGAGGGCGGCAGATGTGAGGAGTGCAAGGGCGCAGGAGTGGTAACTGTAGAGATGCAGTTCATGGCAGACTTGGTATTGGAGTGCGACGCCTGTCACGGACGCCGCTTCAAGAAGGATATTCTCGACGTGCGTTATCATGGCAAGAACATATATGACGTACTTGAAATGACCGTTTCTGAGGCAATAGCATTCTTCACCGAGCACGGCAACAACATCATCGTTACGCGTCTGAAGCCGTTGGAAGATGTCGGTCTGGGATACATCAAACTTGGACAGAACTCGTCAACGCTCTCAGGCGGCGAGAACCAGCGCGTAAAACTCGCCTACTTCATCAGCCAGGAGCGCCAGGAGCCTACGATGTTCATCTTTGACGAGCCAACAACGGGCTTGCACTTCCATGATATCCATCGCCTGCTCGATTCGTTCAACGCCCTTATAACACGAGGACACACGGTCGTGATAATCGAGCACAACCTCGACGTGATAAAGTGCGGCGACTACATTATCGACTTGGGACCTGAAGGTGGCGACAAGGGCGGCAATATCGTATGTTGCGGCACGCCGGAAGACATAGTGCGTTGCAAAGAGAGCCTTACGGGGTATTATCTGCGCGAAAAGCTCACAAACAACAAAGTCTGAGCACAAGAACACAAACATTCTGTCAAAGGAACAGCTACACATTAGCTGAACAAATATTAGTGGACACCGAACGCAATCCGATTGGACACCGAACGCAATCCGATTGGACACCGAACGCAACCCGATCGGACACCGAACGCAATCCGATCGGACACCGAACGCAACCCGATAAGACACCGAACGCATATAGATAGTTTGCGGTCGGTGTTTTTTTTATATCTACAAACTTAAAAGCGTCAACCAACTGGCAAACAAAGACACAATATATAGCCGCAAAGGAAATAAACGTTAAAAAATTACTACACCAATTGAAAAAACACAGGCAAATAGGCTTGCAAGTAAAGATTTTTATGTAAGTTTGCATACGACAAACAATAAACCTAAAGCTATGATATACGTAACCTTACCTACTACCACGGAAGAAAAGCGATTAACGTACTATCTTGCTATGGAGGAATACGTTGCACGACACATGGAAAGCGACGATTATTTCTTTATGTGGCAAGTCACCCCTACAGTTATATTTGGACGTAATCAGCTCATTCAGAGCGAAGTAAACCTGGAATACTGCCGCACACATAACATAAACACATTCCGCAGAAAAAGCGGAGGAGGCTGCGTATATGCCGACAAGAGCAACATAATGTTTTCTTACATCACGCATGACGAGAACGTGAACCTCACGTTCAGCAAATACATAGGTATGGTTGTCGAAATGCTGCGCAAGCTCGGAGTGCCGGCTACAGCAAGTGGACGCAACGACATCATGATAGGCGACCGCAAGGTGTCGGGCAATGCGTTCTACCACATCCCTGGCCGCAGCATCGTGCACGGCACTATGCTCTACGACACCAATATGCAGAACATGGTGGGCGCCATCACGCCGTCTGACGAGAAACTCGTGTCGAAGGGTATAAATAGTGTCAGACAGCACATCACGCTGCTCAAAGACCACATCGAGATGGATATTGAGGCGTTCAAAACATTCGTGAAGAACGACCTCTGCAACAGAGAAGTAGTGCTCGACGAGGCTGCAATGGACGAGATTTCGCGCATCGAAGAGGAATATCTCACACCCGAATTCATCTACGGCAACAACCCCAGATACAACATACAGCGCCAAGGCCGAATAGAAGGCGTGGGCGACTTTGTCGTGAACATCGAGATGAAGAACGACGTAATAAAGGATGTGGACATCAAGGGCGACTACTTCCTTGTGGGCGATATCGGACAGCAGGTGATAGCTCCACTCATCGACCGACATCTCACTAAAGAAGACCTGGAAGCAGCCCTTCCCGACCGCCTCGACGATGTAATTCTGAATATGAAGAAAGCCGACTTTGTCGGATTGCTACTAAATAAATAATGTATACGAATCAAACCTAAACACTACTAATATGGAAAAGAAAACATGTCTCTATGACAAACACGTGGCTCTCGGAGCCTTGATGCAACCGTTTGGCGGATTCATCATGCCTATCCAGTATTCGAACATTACTGACGAGCACAACGCTGTACGCCAGCATTGTGGCGTGTTCGACGTGTCGCACATGGGCGAAGTAACGGTTAAGGGTCCGGACGCAGAGCGCTACGTGAGCCATATCTTCACCAACGACGTACGTGGAGCTGAGCCTGGCAAGATTTTCTACGGCATGATGTGCTACGAGAACGGTGGCACCGTTGACGACCTCTTGGTTTACAAGATGGCTGAAAACGACTTCTTCCTCGTTATCAATGCTGCAAACATCGACAAGGATGTAGAGTGGATGAAGAGCCACTTGGAAGGTTTCGACGTAGAGTTCGAGAACCGCTCAGAATACTACGGACAGCTCGCTGTGCAGGGTCCGGAGGCAGAACAAGTAGTAGAGGAAGTGCTCGGATTGGAGTGCAAGGACCTCGTATTCTATACAACAAAGACCATCGACGTAGCAGGCGAGACAATCATCATAAGCCGCACAGGTTATACGGGTGAGGACGGATTCGAAATCTACGCTTCTCACGCTTTTATCAACGAGCAGTGGGATAAGCTCATGGCTTCGGGCCGCTGCAAGCCTTGCGGACTCGGATGCCGCGACACTCTGCGCTTCGAGGTTGGTCTGCCGCTCTACGGCGACGAGCTCTCAAGCGAGATTTCGCCGGTAATGGCTGGCTTGAGCATGTTCTGCAAGCTCGACAAGCCTGAGTTCATCGGTAAGGAGGCGCTTGCCGCTCAGAAGGCTGAAGGCGTCAAGCAGAAGGTTGTGGGCATCGAGCTCAACGACCGCGCTATCCCGCGTCACGGCTATAAGGTGCTTCACGAGGGTGAAGTCATCGGCGAGGTTACAACCGGCTACCACACTATATCTTCAGACAAGTCGGTCTGCATGGCTCTCATCGATGCACGCTTCGCAAAGCTCGGCACAGAGCTTGAGGTTCAGATCAGAAAGAAGACCTTCCCAGGCGTTGTTGTAAAGAAGAAGTTCTACGACAAGCACTACAAGAAGTAATCACATAACAATTCATAGAAGGGTATGGCATCCGTGCCATACCCACGCACCCCTATCTGCACATTCTATAATACAAGAATAAAATTTAAACTAAATAACAATTAAAAAACAAATCTATTATGGCAAAAGTTATTGAAGGACTCTTCTATTCAGAGTCACACGAATATGTAAAGGTTGAAGGCGATTTCGCTTATGTAGGCATCACCGACTATGCTCAGCACGCATTGGGCAACGTGGTTTACGTTGACATGCCTGAGGTAGACGACGAGGTTGAAGCTGATGAGGACTTCGGTGCTGTAGAAAGTGTGAAGGCTGCCAGCGACCTTATCTCTCCTGTTTCGGGTACTGTGGTTGAAGTGAACGAGGCTCTCGAGGACAAGCCAGAGCTCCTCAACGAGGATGCTTTCGAGAACTGGATCATGAAGGTTCAGATGTCAGACAAGTCTGAGCTCGACGCTCTGATGGACGCTGCTGCATACGAGGAGTTGTGCAGCAAAGAGTAACTGAAGCACATCAAATCAACCATTGTCGAGCTTGAGACTCGACAATAAACCGATCAAACTATGAACTTCAAATTTTTTCCACAGACCAAGGAAGAAATAGAACAGATGCTCAAGCAGGCCGGCATGAATTCGCTCGACGATCTCTATGCCGACGTGCCTGAGCAGATTCGCTTCCGTGGTGAATACGATTTGCCCGAGCCGATGAGCGAAACAGAGATTCGCTCGCTGTTCGAGAAGCTCGGTGAAAAGAATCGCCGACTTACTGTGTTTGCTGGAGCAGGATGCTACGACCACTACACACCAGCTGTAGTGCCAAACATCATCTCGCGCTCAGAGTTTCTCACAAGCTACACTCCGTACCAGGCTGAGATTTCGCAGGGTACACTCCACTATATCTTCGAATACCAGAGCATGATGGCAGAACTCACCGGCATGGATGTTTCAAACGCATCTATGTACGACGGTTCTACCGCTACGGCTGAGGCTGCAATTATGGCTCTTGCTTCTACAAAGAAGACTGACACGGTGCTTGTATCGGCCTCGGTAGACCCGAAGGTGCTTAATGTAGTGAAGACTTACGCTCACTTCCACGGCTTCAACGTGGAGCTTATCGCCGAAAACGACGGTGCTACCGACAAGGAGCAGATGGACGCCCGCCTCGAAAAGGGCGGCGTGGCTGGCGTAATCGTTCAGCAGCCTAACTACCATGGCATTGTTGAAGACTTCAGCGGCTTTGCCGATTCATGTCATGCACATAAATCGTTGTTCATCGTGAACAGCGTGGCTGCCGACCTCGCATTGCTGAAGACTCCAGGCGAATGGGGTGCTGACGTAGCAGTAGGCGACGGACAGTCGTTGGGCATTCCGATGTCATTCGGCGGTCCGTCTGTAGGCTATATGTGCTGCACCGAAAAGCTCATGCGCAAGATGCCGGGCCGTATCGTTGGCAAGACTGTAGACAATCGCGCACAGCTCGTGTTCGTTCTCACATTGCAGGCTCGCGAACAGCACATCCGCCGTCAGAAAGCTACATCGAACATCTGCTCTAACGAGTCGCTCATGGCTCTCTTCGTTACTATCTATATGTCTGTAATGGGCAAGGAGGGTGTGAAGGAAGCTGCGCAGATGTCATACGACGGCGCTCATTATCTGCATGACGCTTTGATTGCAACCGGTTTGTTCTCAGACAAATACGAGCGTCCGTTCTTCAATGAGTTCTGCGTTAAGTACAACGGCGATGTCGACCGCTTGCAGCAGCGTTTCATCGAGAACGGCATCTTAGGCGGTGTGAAGGTTGACGCTGACACATTGATGTTTGCCGTTACCGAAAAGCGCACGAAGGAAGAAATTGATAAACTCGTTAATATTGCAAAGGAGGAAAAGCTATGAACAATCGTCTTTATGGAAACTTGATTTTTGAGTTGTCTAAACCCGGACGCCGTGGCTATTCGCTCCCAAAGAACGAGTTCGGACACCATGAGGTGCCGGCTGAAATGCGTCGTTGCGAAGATGCTAAATTGCCAGAGTGTGACGAACTGACCGTGGTACGCCACTACACAAATCTTAGCGCAAACAACTTCGGCGTTAACAACGGCTTCTACCCTCTCGGTAGCTGTACTATGAAGTACAACCCTATCATCAATGAGGAGATAGCTGCTTTGCCGCAGTTCGCAGCATTGCACCCATTGCAGCCTGAGGACACATGTCAGGGAGCATTGCAGGTATACTATGATATGCAGAAGGCTCTCTCTGCAATAACCGGTTTGGAGGAGTTCACACTCAATCCGTTCGCTGGTGCTCACGGCGAGCTTACCGGTTTGATGGTCATCCGTGCGTATCATCAGAGCCGTGGCGACTTGAAGCGTACAAAGGTTATCGTGCCCGACTCGGCTCACGGCACAAACCCGGCTTCGGCTGCTGTCTGTGGCTTGGAGATTGTAGAAGTGAAGTCTACAGCTCAGGGCGTAGTTGACGTTAACGACCTTCGCGGTCTGCTCGACGACACCGTAGCTGCTGTGATGATGACCAACCCAAATACATTGGGACTCTTCGAGCGCGAGATACCTGAGATACAGAAGCTCGTTCACGAGTGTGGCGGCTTGATGTACTACGACGGAGCAAATCTCAACCCGATGCTTGGCGTTTGCCGTCCGGGCGATATGGGCTTCGATGTTATGCACATCAATCTGCACAAGACATTCTCTACACCTCACGGCGGTGGCGGTCCTGGTTCAGGTCCGGTCGGCGTGCGTAAGGGATTGGAGCAGTTCTTGCCTGTACCGAAGGTTGAGAAGGTGGGCGATCGTTATCGCATCGTAACTACAAACGGTCAGGACTTCAACGTGCATGTTGGCGAGTTCTTCGGCAACTACGCAGTTATGCTCCGCGCATACACATACATCCTCACTCTAGGCAAGGAACACATTCGCATGGTTGGTCCGCTTGCTACACTCAATGCCAACTATATCAAGGAGGCACTTAAGGATGTATACGAGTTGCCCATACCGACAGTCTGCAAGCATGAGTTCGTATTCAACGGCTTGAAGGACAAGTCAACGGGTGTGACAACAATGGACGTAGCAAAGCGTTTGCTCGACTATGGTTATCATGCTCCTACGATCTACTTCCCGTTGCTGTTCCATGAGGCAATGATGATTGAGCCGACAGAAAACGAAAGCAAGGAGACGCTCGACGAGTTCATCGCTGTTCTGCGTAAGATTGCAGAGGAAGCAAAGACAAAACCGGAAGAGGTGAAGACAGCTCCGCACAACACTCCGACAGGTCGTGTTGACGACGTGCTGGCTGCTAAGCAACCGATACTTACTTGGAAGCAGCTTTCCAACTAATTAACCATAAAGGGTGTGCTAAAATAGAACATAAGTCAAATAGGGCTCAGCCTGATATATTCTATTTTGGCACACCTTTTTTAAATATAAACTGTAAACAAAATGACTAAAACAAATCTCATCATTATAGGTTCGGGCCCCGGAGGCTATCGTGCTGCGCACTATGCTGCGCAACATGGACTCACCGTGACCATCATTGAAGCAGCCGAGGCTGGTGGCACATGCTTGAACCGCGGCTGTATACCAACAAAGACTCTCTGTCGAAACGCAGAAGTTGTAGACACCATGCAGCATGCTGACGTATTCGGCGTAGCGCTTGATGGTTTCCAACTTCAATTCCAGAAGGTTATTGAGCGCAAGCAGCAGGTTGTTGAACAGCTGCGTAGCGGCATCGAGACGCTGATGCAGACTCCTGGCATTACTTTCGTTCGTGGCTTTGCTCACTTCAAGGATAGCAAGACTGTTGTTGTAGGCGAAGAAGAGTATACTGCCGACAACATAATGATAGCTACGGGCAGCGACTCAAAGTGTCCGCCTATTGAAGGCACAACATTGCCGGGCGTTATCACCTCTACAGAACTTCTCGACATCGGCCATATTCCTGAGCGCTTGTGCATCATCGGCGCAGGAGTTATCGGAATGGAGTTTGCTTCTGTGTTCAGCAGCTTCGGTAGCAAGGTGAGTGTGATTGAGTTCCTCAAGGAGTGTTTGCCGGTTCTCGATTCGGACATCGCAAAGCGTCTGCGCCAGACTATCGGCAAGCGCGGCGTAGAGTTCTCTATGCAGTCGGCTGTTAAGTCAATCGCAGAGACAACTACAGAAGAAGGCAAGCGCCAGCTCACCGTCAACTACGAGAAGAAGGGCAAGCCTGCGCAGGTGGATGCAGACGTTGTGCTCATTGCAACCGGTCGCAAGCCGAACATCGAAGGTCTTGACCTCGAACTCGCAGGCGTTGAATACTCGCCGAAGGGAATCGCAGTAGACGATGATTTCCGCACAAATGTTGAAGGCATATACGCAATAGGCGACGTGAATGGTCGTTGTATGCTCGCTCATGCAGCAACATTCCAGGGTCTGCATGTAGTGAACAAGATTCTCGGTAAAGAAGACAATATCAAGTTTGACGTTATGCCGTCTGCTATCTTCACTTATCCCGAAGCTGCAAGTGTAGGAAAGAGCGAAGACCAGCTGAAAGCGGAAGGTCGCGAATACGAATGCCGCAAGGGGTTCCACCGTTCTAACGGCAAGGCTCTCGCAATGAACGAAACAGATGGTATGGTGAAGTTGTTTGTCGACAAGGCAGACGGAAAAATCCTCGGTTGTCATGCTTTCGGAGCACATTCTTCCGACATGGTGCAGGAGATTTCGGCTCTCATGAATCAGGGCGCAACCATTACAGACCTCGCCAACTGTATCCACATACATCCCACTTTGGGCGAGATTCTGCACGATATCGCTTTATAACAAAAGACATCATCGAACAAATCGATACAAAAAATGAATGAGGCTATAGGACAATGGTTCTATAGCCTCATTCATTTTTCAAAGTTAGTCTACCCTACTTAATACAGTCGGTCGTATTATCTGTTTGTTACCACAACCTTCTTGCCGCTGACGATATACACGCCTGGTGTCAGATTACGAAGGTTGTCACCAACATAAACGCCATTGATATTATAGACCTTTTGACTATTCGACTGCGAATTAACTTCAACATCAACAATACCATCAACGATGGTTTCTGTATCATAACTCAACACCTGATCTACTGCTTTTCTCGGAATGATGAAATACACTCTTGTGCCCTTCATTCTGTGATCATTTTCAGAAGGTCTGAAGAACGTATTGTTGTCGCCAAGGAACAGATTCGTACCATCGGGATTCAATTCGGTTGCCTGATATGTGCCCTTCATGAAATATCCATCTGCACCAACCTGCAAATCAGGATGTGCAGCCATATCAATCTTCACATTTTCAAAGAGAAGATTATCAAGATTCTTATTGGGCTTAATCAGATATGGAACACCTGCCTCCAAATTTTCAACAGGCTTGAAGTACATAACCATTCCCTCCATGTGGTCGAATGTTCTCAATTCTACTTTCTTGCCTCCAAAGACCTCAACCAACTGCTCCTTCGCAACGTTGAAAGGCAAACAAATAGTGTACCATGTATCATCAGCAACAAACGATCTCTTCAATTTGAAATGCACGGCAGTCTTATCGTACTCCTTAATCTTGGCATCAGCCTCAAAGTCAGTATCAGAAATCTCAAGAGAAGGCACGGGGTTTATGAATATCTCGATCTTTTTGATGTAGCAGATTCCATTACATGAAATAGTAAAGGGTCTTGTATCGGAGATTATCTCTGTGAACTCATACTCATTGCAACCTGTGAGTATACCCACACGATTCTTAATATAATTAGTTTTATCAGCACCAAAAATATTTGGTCTGTCAGCATTTGGCTTTTGTTCAAAAATTACTCTTACTGAGTACCCATTAGGAGCTAGGAAATTTGGACTTTCAACCTTACCTCCGGTTCCTATAGACGTCAGAAATCCTTTTTCAACATTATGTTTATAGAAGCCTTGCGTATTAAATATATATTCTTCGCCATTATCAGCTTTAAATACACAAACTTGTGCCGGTGTCTGCTTGTCAACAGACTTTGGCATATTAGAAAACGCATTCTTTTCAGCCGAGAACACAATTGTCGCCTCACCCAATCTGTCTTGATACGTCAGAGTATAAGAACCCTCCGACTCATTATACAAGTCTGAGCCAGCATATTTTGCAGTTATTGTTGTCGTGCCAAACTCTTTCAACGTGATTTCACCAGTAGACTCATCAACTGATGCAACCTTCTCATTGCTACTTGAATATGAAAGTTTTGCATCAGCAATAGTCTCGCCTTTTTTAAGTGTCACACTTGCTGTAGGCAAAGAATACTCCTTACCTTTATATATTGTCAAATCATTGGAACTGAACGTCACAAAAGTAGATTTCTTTATTGCAGATTGTGAGCCTTCAGCTTTATATATTGCAATCATCTTATCAGTTACGCCAACAAAGTTATCACCATAACAAGAAAATCCAGCACCATTCGAAAACAAAAGTGCCTTTGACACATTATTTTTAAATACTATCGACGCGTACGTTTTGTTAATTTCGATTGTAGCTCTTGATGTGACATCGGGTGTCGTCTTTAAATTACAATAATTAGTTGAAGAGTTTGAAGCATTAGACAAATACAGATTGGCTTCTGTTTTCAAATGGTAATACTTAGGACTTGGCTTCTCAAGAGTAAAAATAGTCACAAAACTATTTGTTGTTGCGATTCCATTTTCGATTTTTATAGAATCATAATTGAATCGTTTATTTTTATTCCACTCAGTCAAAACCGCTTTATATTTTTCATTCACCACAATAAACCGATCGCCATCATTCAATTCTTCGATACTATTAATACGAGTGAAAGTTTGTTCTTCTGCATGCACAGACATGCCTGTTCCCATAATAAGACATACGAGAACAAGCAGATAATTGAAAAACTTCAATTTGATAGTCATTTAGTGATTAGTTAAATTAAAAATGGACGAAGGCGTCCAAACATAAACGAGCACACTTCATGCAATTGGTTTTATCACACAAAGTGTGCCAGTCTATATTCTATAATGTTTACTGATGCTGCTCACGAAGCAAGTCATTCACAGTCTTCACGGGGTTGAATGTGCCGATTGGCACCTCAACGAAGATTGTGTTCCAGTCGCTCATTGCGCCATTCCAAAGACCCGGAAGTTCGAGAGCCTTGAGCTCCTTGCCGTTCTTGCTCTTAGAAGAGATGAAGCCTGTCTTCTTGTCGACATACTCCGGAAGGTTGAAGCGATTGCCCTTGTAGTCCTTTGTAGCACAAACAAGGTCAACTGGGTTGAAGTGTGTGCCTTCCTTGAACATGCGTACATACTCCTCGTTGTTTGTATCAATCTGGCTCGACTCAAGAATCTGCGGACTAACAGTTCCGTCGTTGTTGTAGCAGAGGAACGGACCGCCACCAGGCTCGCCTACATTCTTCACTACACCACAAACGCGGATAGGTCTATTGAACTTAGTCTTGAGGTATTCAGCCAATTCGGCATCTGCCAGTTCTGCAGCGCCAGCCTTCTTGCAGCACAATGTTGTCTCAACGAAACGTAACATCTCTGTAAGTTTCTCGCGAGAAGGCACGCCAGCCTCGAGTTCGCGCAGATAATCGAACACCTGTTTCTGAGTATCAACGAGAACGCCAGCAATAAGCTTCTTGTACAAAACAGTCTCGTCCTTGATTCTATCTGGCACAACGTTGTCGATATTCTTGATGAACACAACGTCAGCCTCAATCTCGTTGAGGTTCTCGATGAGTGCGCCATGACCGCCCGGACGGAACAGCAATGTGCCGTCTTCGTTGCGGAACGGAGTGTTGTCTGTGTTTGCAGCTATTGTGTCTGTGCTCGGCTTCTGCTCAGAGAAACTAACGTTGAACGTAACGTTGAACTTCTTCTCCATATAAGGCAGACTCTCTGCCACCTTCTTCTTGAAGAGTTCGAGATGGTCGTGCGAAACCGTGAAGTGAATGTTAGCCTTACCGTCAGAGCAAGCATAGAGCGCTGCTTCTACGAGATGCTCCTCCATCGGAGTGCGCGGACCATCCTCATACTGATGGAACAAAAGCAAGCCCTTCGGCAACTGACCATAGTTCAAGCCATTTGCCTCAAGCAGGTTTGCTACGACAGCCTTATACTTGCCGTGCTTGATAAGGTCGCAAACACATTCGCCTTCGTTCTCCTTGCACTTTGCGCAAAGAGCCTTCTTGAAAGCGAACCTCTTGATATTGTCGAAGAAGAACTTCTCGAAGTCGGTAGTCGGCTCGTCATAGTCGGCAGAAAGGAACGCAAAGAGATTCTTGAACATACGGCTCGCAGCTCCACTTGCCGGCACGAACTTCACGATAGTATGCTGGTCGCTAAGATAAGCGCTCCAATCGTTAACGTACTTCTCAACTTGCGCAGAGTCTGGCGAGAAGATGCCGTTGCCTACTGCTGCTGCAGCTTCAATCTTCAAGAACGGGAATCCTTCCTTAATCTGTGTGAGTTGATGCTCGATAGCCTCGGGTGTAATGCCTCGCTGTGCTATCTGGGTTAAATCTTGGTTAGAAAACATAATATTGT
>ERZ1034723.581-NODE-581-length-19303-cov-3071.917760_pt1 | contig 19303 bp, 32 predicted proteins | sample MGYA00520637_ERZ1034723 | MGnify/ENA primary metagenome ERZ1034723 (study PRJEB33766, sample SAMN09781719) | gut metagenome | biome: gut microbiome | host: Homo sapiens | place: Madagascar | study: EMG produced TPA metagenomics assembly of the PRJNA485056 data... | reverse complement strand
ATTTTTATATATTTCTTTTAAATATTTATTAACTTTTTCATAAATTATTCGTACAATATAGTATAATAAATATAAATAATAAATAAAGGAGATAGATAATATGAAGTTTGAATACATTGATACTTTTAGGAGATTAGTTATAGATGGTGAAGATAATTTAATAATACCAGGCAAACAATCAAAAGGGGTTATAAATATTGAGAGTGATAGTCTTAATAGAATGTTTGAGAAACATGGAATAGAAATAAGTTTACAAAATTTTCATGTTACTGGAGCCAAACCTACAATAAAGGAAAAGTTTAAAATGATTTTCAGAATAGCAATGTTATAATTCGCAATTCAAAACTATTGCGAAATAAATGGAATTTAACTTAAGGAGGTGATAAAATGTTATTAACAGTATTAATATTTTTATTTATCACATTAACAATTTCATACATAATAGCAGATTTATAGGAGGTGATATTATGAAATTAAAAGATACTGTAGAAATGATGAAAAGTTCTGATTATAAGGAAAGGTTTAAAGCAGAATATTTTCAATTAAAAATAAGAATAGATGGATTAGCAGGTATGCTAATTAAAATGGAAAATAATATGTTAAACTTTACGCCTAATTGTAGCTATGACTTGTTAAATGGTCAGTTAAAAGTTATGAACCTTTATGCTTCTTATTTAGAAGAAAGAGCAGAAATTGAAGGTATTGATTTATATAATTAATAATTTAAATTTAGAGGTGGTTAAATGTATAATGTTGGAAAATCAGTTATTATTGATTTAATTATTAGATATTATTGTGAACTTAGTAATTTTGATTATGAAAGTTTATCACCCGATGGCTATTTAGAAATGCGTAACATGTGCTTTAAATTAAATGATAATGAATTAATTACTAAATTCGGCGAACTTTACGAAATATTACAAAAATAAGAGAATAACAAATAATGAAGGTGCTAAAATGGGAGAAAATAGAAAAGTTTTATGTATTGATATATTAACATATATGTCAGTAATAACTGGTTTTGATGTAAATACATTAACTGATGATGAAATTATATTAATGCTAGAAAATTTACAAACACTAAGTGATAATAATTTATTATTATTACACAAGGATTTAAATATAATATTTGAAGAAAGTTGCATTACGGGGGAATAAATTAAAATAAGGAGGTTGTAAAATGTATGAAGTTAAAATTACATTGAATAATGGTTATTATTATGTAAAAGCAATGACCGAAGATGAACTTAAAGAATTTAAAAATGATTTACGTTATATAGATTTAATTGAGTTAAAGGGAAATGGAAATATTGATGTAATTATATTTAAAGATACTATTAATTCAATAGAAATAGAAAAATTGGAAGAAAAATAAAATAATAATAAAAAGAGAGAGGTAAAATATGTTTAATATAAGAGATTTAGTAAAATACAAAACATCAATTAATCCTCGAGGAAATTGGGGTGTTATAGTAGAAATTTTAAATGTAGAAGATAGTGTACACCAAGAAACTAAAGGAATTAGATTATATAGAATTAATCCCTTAGATACAAGCATAAGTTACGAATTTATCGAAGAAAAGAATATATTACAAGCTTATTCAATGTATTATGAAGAAAAGGAGGAAAAATAATTATGTATCATTGTGAAAATTGTTATAGAGAAATAAGTAGTTATGAATATTATTGTAATGGACATTTATGTGAATATTGTAAAAGAAATATTTAATTAAATTAAAGGGGTCTTGGGAATATGTGTAAATTTAAAGCTGAAAGATTAATAAAGGATATATTAGAAAGGTTACATTGTAGATTTATTTGCAGTAAAATAGAAGATGGAATATTAATAATTAGATATTTAGACACATGGGGTAACACAAGGAAAGATTGTTTTCCTTATCGCTATATGAGCGAGGGAGATATTGAAAATATGGTAATAAATGGAGTGTATTAAAATGACAATAAAAGAATTAAAAGAAAAATTAGAATGTTTAATTGAAGATGGTAAAGAAGATTATATATTAATTTTAGATGGATTATTGTATACAGATGATTACGAAATTTATGTTAATAATGAACGTAAGGAGGTTTGGTTATAATGAGTGATGAAAGATTTGCAATGTTTGTTATATTATCAAGGAAAGTTGGACAAGTATTAGCTTACAATAATTTATACCCTCCCGATATTGTATCTATATGTTATAACTATATTAACGGAGGTTGCAAGAGCAGAAATGATTACGAATATATGGTTAATTTTTTAATAGAAAATAAAGATGTAAGAGAGGAGTTATTAAAATGAGTAGAATTGAGAAAAGTTATAATTTGAGAAATGAATGTTTATCACAAGAAAGAGTATTTACTGATAGTTTTTTAATAAATTTATATGAATATATAGAAAATAATGAAGATAGAGAAAAATATTTAGATATTTTAATTACAGAGTTTAGAGGAGAAATTCCACAAAAATTTTTAGAGGGAAAATTTCAGAAAAATTTTTAGAGGAGTTATTATTATGAATGAAAGTTGTTTAGATAGAGTAATAATTTCAATTGAAGAATTAGGAGAGTTAATACAAGCATTATCTAAATATGTACGCTATATAAATTCTGATGAAACTTTAAGAAATAGTAAAATTGAAATAGAGTACATGATTTTAGAAGAAATTGCAGACGTTGAACTATGTTTAACAAAGTTAAAAAACATAATGAATATACAAGAAAAAGAATTAAATTATATAAAAGATTTTAAGCAAGAAAGATTTGAAAGATTGTATAATAAATAGGGGATAAAATTATCCTCTATTTTTCATATTTTCTATTGAAATTGTGTGAAATATTTGGTAAAATATAATTAAGAAAAGGGTTAAAGATTTTAGTAGTTCTCGAGGGGGATATATTATGAACGCTAAACGTCAATTAAGTGGTCTTAAAAGGGTAGACTTTTCAAATAAAAATGATAAACAAAAAATTAAATATTTAGTTAAAAAATATGAACTATTAGGGTACTCAATTCCAACGTATTTACAAGGTAAATCACTCACACAAAGACAACTAATGCAAGCAGTTAATAAGATTACTACTGGTTTAAATTCTGTTATTAAAAAAGAAACTGCTATAAAAAAATCTTATAAAAAGTCAATTAATTATCAATATAATCAAACTATTAAAAAGTATAATAAAGAAGTTGATAAAACAATTCAAGCACTTGAAACAATGGGACTACCAAAATTGCAAATAAACTATCTTAAAGGTAAAGATTTATTTTTAACTTATTATGATAAAAAGAGTTTTATATATGATGGTATTCCTTTGCAACATCTTGATGATATATATATTACAGACAATAAAACTAAAAAAGAAATGATAAAGAAGTTCAAGAATGACATGCAAGAAATAAAATTTATTAATGTATATAAAAAATTAACAGACAGTACAGAAAATGACAATTGGTTTAATAATGAATTTATGACATCACCTAGTATTCAATTAGGATGTAAGCCTTATGTACAAGAAATGATAAGGAAAGAATATAATAGATTATCACCGTTGCAAAAAGATATGTGGATTAAAGAAGTTTTAAGAGATTTAAGAGATAGATACCCCGAGGATAGTGTTATTGGAAACGAGGAAAGAATTGAAACAAATATTTATGATACTGTTACTAAATCAATAGAAAAATATAAAACACTTAAAGAATTAAAGGGAGTGTATGATTAATGGATTTGAATAAAAGGTTAAAAGATATAAAAGATAATGGGATTATGGATTATATTTCTAAAGATAAAATAAAAGCTACAAGTGATAAAGACGTTTTGAATTTTGCATTTGATATAGAAGCGTGTGCAATAAATAATAAAAGTGAGATGTTAACTTATTCAATTGCCCTTATGAGTTGTAATAATGATAGCGATTTATGTTACTGGTACAATAATGTTAGTAAATTTAATGATATGTTGTTAAATCTTAATTGTAAACAAATTAACTTATTTGCTCATAACTGTTTATATGATGTAAAACCTTTTTTACTAGACTTTGTAAAGAGATATGGAAATAAACAAAGACAAGAAGATTATTTTTTAAAAAAACAATGGAATGAATTTGAAAAAATTTATGAAGTTTTAAACTTTCAAAGTTCTGATAAAGAAAATAAAGAATTAAAGCCTTTTGAATACAGACTACTTATGAAAAATGGTGTGTTTTATAAATTAACTATAGCAACAGAATTTGGGTTAATAAATTTTTATGATACTTTTAAGCTTGCTCCGTTTTCTTTAAAAAAATGTTGTTCTGATTTTCTAGGATTGAAATTAGGTAAAGATGGTTTAGACTATGATAAGGAAAGGACTCTTGATGATGAATTAACAAAAGAAGAAATGACATATATTTACGAAGACGTGTACGGGTTAAGTTATTTAGTAAAACTTTTAAAAATAAATGGTATTGATTTAAACGGTCAAAAAATTAAATATGATAAACTTACAAATTCGGGTCAAGCATTAGCAAATTATAAATTAACACTTTTAGAAGATTATATTAATAAACAAAATGCTTTTGAAAATGAAAATTTATATGAAATGGTTGATACTAAATTAATGAAAACAAATTTTCATAAGTTAAAAAATAAAGGTAATGTAACAGAAATAAAAAGTAATATAATTTTTGAAGCACTATTCCCAAAGCAATCTTATTTTCAAGACGCTTGGCAAAGACACAGTTATTATGGTGGTCTTAGTGCAGTAGAATATAATAATGTTAAAAAGTTTAGCAAAAGAAAAAATAGAAATGGTATTGTTTTAGATGTTAATTCATTATATCCTTATGTAATGAGTTCAAGATTATTACCATACGGCGACGCACAATATAGGGACACTCCTTATAAAAACATGAATGAAAGTTATAAAGAACTTTACCCCTTATACATTCAAGATATAACGATTTTTGATTTGAAAGTTAAAAAGAATAAAATGTCATTCTTACAAGTAAAAGACAACAAGCATTTTAGTGGAAGGGAGTGCTTAAAAAATAACATTAAAGATGGGAAAAAAGTAACATTACATTTAAGATTAACAAATGTTTTATTAGATTTGCTTTTTGAATGTTATGATGTAAAAGCATATAAACTTGGTGGCCATATGGCTTTTAGAGGTAGTTATAATTTATTTAAAAATTATATAGATTTTTGGAGCAAAATAAAACAAGAAAATGAAGGTGCTTTAAGGGCATTTGCAAAGTTAATGCAAAATGGACTTTATGGTAAATTTGGTATGGCAGGGGTTACAGAAATAACAAATTTTCAAAATGTAGATGATGTGTTTACAATAGAACACACACACGAAAATATAGTAAGCGATACAATTTATTTACCAATGGCAACTTTTATAACAAGTTGGGCAAAAGATTACTTAGTTAAAGCAATTAATAACAACTATGAAAGATTTATGTATTGTGATACTGATAGTTTACATTTGTATGGTACAATTCAACAAGTGAAAGGGGTTGAAATTGGAAAGAAAGTATACGGATTATGGGATAATGAAATGTGTTTTGAAGATTTCAAATATATTGGTTCAAAAAGGTATGCAGAAAAAAATATTAAAACTCATGAATGGGAAATTAAATGTTGTGGATTAACTGATGAAATAATGAAAAAGTTAGATGATATAAACGTATTTGATGTTTGCGAATATTCTGCAAAAGAATTAGCAAAAATGGAATATTTCACAAAAGAAGGTGATATATATTATTATAAAGATAAAGAATGTACACAAAAGATTAAAGGGTTAATAAAATCTAAAAAGTCAAAAATTATAAAAGGTGGTACAATAATACAAGAACAACCTTATATGATTAGTTTAAATAATTATTTTGAAAGATAATAATAAATAAAAAGGGGATTGGAAATATGAGCAAGGTTATATTAAGAAAAAATAAGTTCGGAGAATTAAAGGAAAGAAAAATATATGAAGATTTTAACGAATTTTGTAATGAAAATATGAAGTATATATATGCAAGAGTAAAAGTAGTGTATGATAAGTACAAAAGTGGTTTCAATAGATTAAGGTTAGATTATGAAGATTGTGTATCTATTGTTTGTGTAAAATTAAGTAAAGTTTGGCCTCAACTAAATTATGAAATATCTAGTGCAAATACTTTTGTAGCAACAGTAATTTTTAGAGAGTTGGGTAGTAAGTTAAGGGATAATGATAAAAAATCAAAATTTAATGAATTTGGTTCTGATTATTCTACAGATTACATTTTAGAAAACAATGGTGATAGCGAAAGAGAAAATTTACTTGACAGGTATACAGGTAAAGAAGATGAATACCAGTTTGAAACTTTAGAAACTGCAATAAATGAAATTTTAGATTGTGGAAATTCTTATTATTATGAAATTAATAAAATAATTTTATATATGTTATCAGATGGGTTTAGTTTTAGTCAAATAGCTGATTATTTAACTAAACATGGATATAAAACAAAACAAAGGAAAGATTTTACAAGGCATACAGTTTATTTAAGGGTAGAATGTTTAAGAAAACAAATTGTTAAAAACAAAAAAGATGTTGAAATAAAAGAATTATTATGCAATTAATGAAAAAAGGGTTAACTTTTGTTAACCTTTTTTTATTTTTTGCATACAATATAGTGTAGTTATTTAAGAGTTTAAATATAATACTTATAGTTAAGTGCAAAGGTGAAGAGCCTTTAACTGTAATATTGTGATTTGCAACACTATTATATACATTTAAATAATTGCAGTTTTGTATTTTTATAAAGTCCTCTTAAATGAGGACTTAATTAAGAATACAGTTATACTCATTTACGAGTAAAACAAAAAAGGAGGTTAAATTATGGAATTTAAAACAATTGAAGAAGCAAAAGAATATGTTAATAAAATTGAAGCTGAAAATAAAAATTTAAATGATTTATTAGAAAATCAAAAAGTAGCAATGAATGAAAAAGAAAATAATATAGCTACATTAAATGAGGAAATAAATAGATTAAAAATAAAAAATTATGAATTGTTTGAGCAAATACCAGTTTCAAATAATAATTCAAATAATAATACAACTTCTAAAAAAGATGTTGATAATGAAATTGACATAGATTATATTTTAAAGAATTTTGATAATTAAGGAGGAATAAATTAATGGCATTAGATAATGTTACATTTACACAAGCACTTGCAAGTGCAACAAGTCAAGAATTTAAAGAGAGAATAGGTGATGTTACAAAAGCAAATATGCACAAAATTGCTGATATTATTTCAACTTATCCTACGGTAAAAAATGAGTTTGTAACTGTACTTACAAACCAAGTTGCTAAACAAAGATTTTTTAATAAGGCTTATGAAAATCCGTACAAGCTATTTAAAAAAGGAATATTACCTTATGGAAAATCAATTGAAAGTATTTTTGTTGATATTGTAAAAGGTAAAGATAGAACAAGACAAACAACTGCAACAAATTTAGCAAGTGATTTATTAAGTAGGCAAGCACCAAAGGTAACGGTTGAATATTATAGTGAAAATAAACAATTGCAATATCAAGCAACTATTTCTGACGAGGAATTAAAGGGAGCGTTTAGAAATGAAAACGGATTAAGTGAATTAACAAGTAGAATTTTACAATCACCTTTAAATTCTGCCGAATATGATGATTTTTTATTAGTAAAACATGCACTTGCTCACATAAAAGGTGCTGAAGTAAAAATTGGAAAAACTGAATATGATAAATTAACATTACAAGCTAAAGCACAAAGTTTAGTTACTGCAATAAAATCTTATATATTAAAGATGAAATTTTTGTCTAACAAATATAATGGACAAGGTGTAATGACATACAGTAAACCTAATGAGTTAGTTTGCTTTGTCCCAACTGACTTACTTGCAGTTATGGACGTTCAATTATTAGCACAAGCATTTAATGTAAGTTATGACCAAATAAACCTTCATGTATTACCAATCGATTATTTTGAGAAATGTACAAAGGGTTCAACTGATGACTACACATATGGCGAAGATACAGAAACTCAATGTATAATTTGTGATAAAGAAGCAATACAAATTTGGGAAACTTTAAATAGTTCAGAAACTTTTAGAAACCCACAAGCACTTTATACAAATGTTTGGTTCAATAGATGGGGAATTGTTGCAAGTTGTAACTTTGTAAATTGTGTAAAATTTGTAGTAAAAGCATAACATAAGGGGAAAAATTTTCCCCTTCTTATATCATTAGGAGGTATAAAAATGCCACGATTAAGCAAAGTGTTCTTTTGTAGTATTCCCGAACTTGATATTAATTATAATCATACTGTAAATTTTACAAATATAAATAATCAAATAAACTGGTTTTTAAATAAAGCAAAATATGTAATGACAGAATGTACTTATTTAAGAAAGGAAAGAAGTTTAACAATTGATAAATATATTGATGATTGTATGAATTTTAATTATTGTCTTTGGAACAATGGAACAAGATGGGAATATTTTTTCATTGTAAATAAAGAGTATGTAACAGAAAATAGCACAAAACTTACATTAAAGTTAGATGTATTTCAAACTTATTATTTTAATATTAACTTTGATAAAATCGAAAGTTATATAGAAAGACAACATTGTAATAGATTTGACAGTAACGGCAATATTGACTTGGATAATTTATTAGAACTTGAAGATTTGGAAGTTGGTGAGTTAAAAGTACAAGAAATTTACAATGCTTATGACTATAGTAATAAAGGGTGTTATTTTTTGACAAGTTCTACACGACTTGGAATGATAAATGGTGGTTCTAGTGGTGGTTCAACTGGTAACCAATCTACATTATACAAAGATGGTTACATGAGTATGCTAGGTATTTACTTCATAAAACAAAGTGAAGGATTTTCTTCAACTCCTTACAATTTGGGGGATGGAACTTTCACTATTGGGTATGGTACAACAAGTGAATATGATAGTGCACATTATAATCAACTTGCTCCTAAATGTACGGAACAACAAGCGTCAGAGGTATTGGGTGATAGTTTGTATAAAAATTATTCAAAATATGTACATGATACTTTTGTTTCATATGGCTTCGACATGAATAAAATGAAACAAAATGAGTTTGACGCTTTTGTTGATTTTTATTATAATACTGGAAGTTTAACAAGTCGCTCAATATTTACAAAATATATTAATGGTGATAGTAAGGAAAGTATTGCTGAAGTATGGAAAACAACTGTTATTATGGCTGGTTCACAATTTGAGGAAGGTTTAAGAAATAGAAGAAAGGCTGAAGCTAATGTATTTTTAAATGCAGATTATAATTATAAAAAAATTGAAATATTAGATGGTAGTGGTTATGTAACAGACAACAACGGAATGGGTTATATACCACCTCCATATGATAGGCAAGAACCTTCACACAGTACAATAAGAGAAAATGTTGTTGCAAGTGCAAGAAAATTGCTAGGTAAACCTTATGTATGGGGTGGTAATTATCCCCCATTAGGTAGCGATAAAGGTACGGATTGTTCGGGTTTATGTCAATGGGCGTATAATGACAATGGAATTAAAATTTCAAGAACAACATATACACAAATTCAAGATGGTAAAGAAACAACATTTGACAATTTAAAAATGGGGGATTTAGTATTCACAAGGGGAAAAACAGACAATGGACATGTAGTTATGTTTATTTCTAAAAATAGTGATGGTTCAATTCATGTAATTGAAGCGAAACAAACTGGTACAAATATAATGGAAAATGATAGAACACCAAATGACGATTATCGATATAGAAGTATAATAAATGATTAGGAGGTGTAATGAATGAGTATTGTAAGTGGAAATGATATTGAAAGTAGTGTGATGGGAAATATTCCTGTTGGACTTTATTATTATTGTATACCTAGGGAAAAAATTAATACTGCAACTTATTTAGGATTTGTTGATACAATACAAAGTTTAACATACAACCCTTTTATTGAAGTTGATGATATGAGTACAATAGTTGAGTGTTCATTCGATAGTGATAGATACGGCTCACCAAAAGGAGGTATACCAAAATGCTATAGAATGTCGGGATTTGATACAATTGATAAACAATTATATGAATTAAACACTTTCCCCGATAATGATAATGGATTACCTACTTTTGAACCAAAACTTTATACATTTCCTTTCCGTTATTTTATGATAACTGACTACATGAACACTCCTCTTGTAATAAAACCCGAATTATGTGAAAATAAGACATTAAAATTAAGGGTAAAAGCAACAAATATTGCAACAGAAAGTAAATATAATTTGTATGTAAATGGTTATAAAGGAGATTACAACGGAAACTTAAATGGAATTGTCAATAATAGTCCCCTAATGTTACCAGTTTTATCAAGTGCTTATTCTCAATTTTTAGCAACAAGTTCTGCAAGTTTTAACCAAGGAAATATTAATGCAATGTTAGAAAATGATTTATCGTTAAAGCAAGGATTAGCAACTAATAGTTTAAATTATAGACAAAATACAACAAATAATTACATGCAGGGTATTAGTAGTGGTTTAGGTGCAATTGCAAGTTTACTTTCATTAAATTTTGGTGGAGTTGTGAACGGAGCAATGGGAGTAGTACAATCGGGAATAAACCAACATTTTAATACATTATCAAATAATTTAAATAATAGTCAATTAAAAGAACAAAATAAATTATCAAATTTTGAAGTATCATCAATGGCAAATGCTAAAACAACGGACTTATTAAATACTCCAAATTCAATTAAAACAACTGGTAACGACACGCTATTTAATTTAGTAAATAGTAATAGAAAGATAGATATTATAGAATTTGGTTTGGATTTTAGATACAAGCATAGAATTTATGATTATTTTGTTAAGTATGGCTACAAGGTGAATAAATGGGAAAAAATTAATGTAAATTCAAGACGTTATTTTAACTTTATTAAGACAAATACTTGTAGCATTGTAGGTGATGAAATACCCCATGAATATTTAGAAGAAATTAAAGATATATTTAATAGAGGTGTAACAATTTGGCACGTTGACAATGGGGCAAATATTGGAGATTATTCAGTAAGTCAATTACAAGGGAATGTGGAGGTGTAATATTATGAGTAAAAATAAACAAGCAATAGAAGTTTATAAAAATATAAATTTTACTAGAATTTATGATTATTATAAAATGTTATCTTTAAACATGTTCACATGGGAAAATCTACCCGAAACTATGAACTCTCGTTACATTGAAAATGCGTTATATGAACACGGTTTGTGTTTGATAAATAATGACGAAAATATGAGTTTGATTTCAGTTCCTTGTAATTTTGGTGCTAATATGAATATAAATGGAGAAAGTACAGAGGTAATAACTTCGGGTTATAATTATGTAAAAACTATTAATTATATAAATAATAAAGATTGCGTTTTAATTAGAAATAATGATTTAGCAAAAGCAACAAGAGATTATATTGCTAACTATGCTGAAAGAATGTTAGAGGTTGAAATGTGTATAAGGGCAAATATAAATCAACAAAAATTTCCATGGTTTATCAATGCTACTGAAAAAACAAAAAAAGCACTAGAAATAATATTTGAAAAGGTAGAAAATTTTGAGCCTTATATTTTAGCTAACAGAGAAATTGGACTAGGTGAAAATGCACTAGAAGTTTTAACTATGCCGACGCCTTATGTAGCAGATAAATTAAATGAATATAAATATGAACTTGAAAGAGAAATATTGACTTTTTTATCATTAAATAACAACTTTGAGAAAAAAGAAAGATTATTAACAGATGAAATTAATTCTAATAATGATTTTATTAGTACAAATGCAATGTTAATGTATAAAAATAGGTTACAAGCGTGTAAAGAAATTAATAAAAAGTTTGGGTTAAATGTAAAAGTATTACCTAACAAAAAAATGATAACTAAATATTATCAAGATGACGAGGAAAAGGAGGAAAATAATGAGTAGTAAATACACATTACAACTTTATTACATTTATAAAGATGATACTTACAATTTATTTGACCAACCTTATAATTTGTATAATAATGAATTAAAACCTTACTTTGAAGAAAAATTTTTTCAGCATTTTATGTTTTATGAAATTGGATTTGATAATATTAATATTTTTAAACAACATTTAATTTCTACACTTAATGATATTTATCCAAAGTACAAACAACTTTATGAAACTGAAATAAGATGTCATGACATAGACTTTATGTTAAATAAAGATTTAAGAGAAAGTTATATAAGAAAGTTAAACGGGGAAAGCGAAGGAAATAGCCAAGCTACTTCTACTAGTGATAACACATCTAATAGTAATGATTTATCAATAGCTAATGACACACCTCAAAATAAAATTGACGATTTAGATAAATACATGACATCAGCAAGTAAAACTAATAGTAATTCAACAAATAATTCTACATCTAATGCAAATAATACGATAAAAAATAAATCAAATAATATAGAAGAGTATGAATTAACATCCCAAGGTAATATTGGTATTACATCAAGTGCAGAACTTTTAGAAAAATGGAGAAATGTTTTAATTAACATAGACCAAATGATTTTTAAAGAACTTGAAAATTTATTTTTATTTGTATTCTAGGGGGTATATTATGAGTGATAATGAAATTAACAAAATTCAACAAAATGTAAAAGAATTACAAGACCAAAATTCTATTGACTTTCAACAATGGAAGAGATTGGGAAAAAACATTGAAAAACTTTCGGAAAAAATTAAATTAAGTGATACAAATTTAAAATTATTAATGAAAAAAATTAAAAATGATTATGAGAATTTGAAAAAAATAATAATTGATGAAAATATACAAGTTCAATTAAACAATAAGATTGAAAAAAATAAAAATGAAATTGTAGATAGTAAAAATAAAATTGAACTAAATAAAAATGAAATTGAACTAAATAAAAATGAAATTAATAAAAATGCGAATGATATAAATCGCTTTCAAAATTTAATTATTGATTTTGAAAGATTTCAAGAAAAATATAGTGTAGATGGTGATGATACACTAGCCTTTATTAAAGCATTTGAATATGCTTATAACACTAGTGACGATATATTTGCAACAATAAAATTAAAAAGTGGGGTTTATAATGTACATGAAGTAAATAATGTGATAAATGGAAAAGTTATAAAATTTATGATTGAAGCTGATAATACAAGGTCATGCTTTATTAGATATAATGGTAATGGTGGTCCTAACAGTTGTTTATTTTCGTGTGGACCTATGTCATTTGGAGGATTTAGAAATTTAACACTAAGCGGTTGGGATAAAGAAACAAATATTATAGCTAACAATATTATTAGAATTGGTGCAGTAGACCATTTAAGTATATGGGAAAATCTACAATTTAGGGAATGTTTAGAGGACGCTATATATCAAACTGAAAACGCAGGATTTGCAAATTGGTTCATAGATAGATGTAGATTTGATAGCGTTGGAGGATATTGTGTAACATTATCTTGTGCAGATACTATGGAGAATAGACCATTTAAATTATCTAATTTTACTGTAGATAATATTCCAAGAGGAGCGTTTAAAGAGGTTTTAACAAATAAAGGTGTTATTTCATCTACAAAAACCGAATTTGGTAATGGGGTGATATTAGCTAATAATGCCACAGGAGCAGATGTAACGATTGAAAAAGGAAGAATTGAATATAATACTAAATTAAACGGAGAGTCTTATTTGTTTTATGAAACAAATACAAATCCAAATAGAGTTAATAAAATAACAGTAGAAAGTGTGGATATATCACCCAATAATACAGATGAATTAAGACATTTAATAGTTAGTGAAAATAATAAATTAAAAATAAAAATTTTAAATTGTAATTTTAATGGAATAAGTAGCATTTATTATGATAAAAAGAATAACAAGTGCTATGGGGACTCCGTCCAACAAAATGTAAGTTTTAGTTATTCACCAAGCGACCAAGAGTGTTCAGGTTTAAATTATCAAGGTAGAAGAATAGAGGTTAAAAATAGAAACAATATCAGTTCAGATTTCTCAAAATACAAAAAAGGTGATGTCTTAATTAATAGTGATACTTTCAATATAAATTTTAGAAGTTGGGCAGAAGTTTGTGTTTATCCATTAAATGGTTATGGGATACCAACAGGTTTAACGCTTGGCAATGCCATTGCTACTGCTACTAATAAATTAAAACTAAATACATTTAATAGCAGACTAGCAATTGATGACTCAATTACACTAACACTAAATGAAAATGAAGTAATAACAGAAATAACCAGTATTGACGCAACTACAAAAATAATAACTGTAAAAGCCAATAACCTAACAGTAAATAGTGTATACAGTTTAAAATATACAAAGCCAATTTTTAGGGCAATTGATGGAGAAAAAATGGATACTCCACCTACAACTGGATATTGGACAACTACAGAAAAAGTGTGGAATAAAACACCTAAACTTAATACACCAATTGGTTGGATTTGTGTTTCAAGTGGGACACCAGGAGTGTGGAAGCCTTTTGGGTTAATAGTTGATAATACTTAATTCACAATTGATAAAAATTATGCATTATATTCACGATATAATTATAAAATCATACAATAAAGTGTAAATGCAAATTTTACATTTTATTGTATAAAAGGAGGAATAAATTTGATAAAAGGGATTACAGAGGATATATTAAAAAAAGTTTATGACTTTTCAGAAATGACAAACGAAGAATTAAAGTGTAAGTTTTTTCAAAAATTAGAAGAATGTATTGATTTATGTAACAATTCATCAGAAATACTAGAATGGATAAAAAATGAAGGAGTAGAGAATAATGTAAAAGAAATACTTAACACATGGAAAGATGATGGGACTTTAAAAGAAATAGTAAACAACTATATACTTAACAATTTAAAAAATGAAATAATTTCAGAAATAAGTAAAAATTTAAATTTTTCTTTAAAAAGTTTTTCGGATTTATCACTTATTACTGGAGGAAATGCAATAATTGAACCAAAGACTTCAAAATATTTTATGTTATCACTAGCAGAGAATATACCTCAAACATCTATAATTAATATTTATTTTAGTGAACTTATTGAAAATGGTGTAATATATGATTATAGAATAGAAAATGAAAATGTATTGTGTATTAGGTTCACAAATGTAACTGATAATTCTATAACTTTAAATAATAAAAAAATTAGTTTAAAAGTTATTTATTAACAATAAGTTAAATTATGTAAAACTATATGAGAGGTAAAAATATATGGAAGAAATAGTAGGTATGATAAGTAATGTAGGTTTTCCAATTGCATGTTGTATTGTAATGTTTATAAACAATGGTAAGTTTACCGAAGCGTTAAATAATTTAAATGTTACATTAAAAGAAATTTCTACACGCATGGACAACTTAGAAAACAAATTCAATAAATAAGACAAGCACCTAAATGGTGCTTTTATTTTAAGGAGGTAAAATATGAATTATTACAATTATGATAAAATATGTAGTTACAATGCAATTTGGAATTTTATTTTGACAAACAGAGGGTTTGGTAAATCATATGGACTTAAAAGAAAATGTATTAAAAACTTTCTGAAAAAAGGTGAACAGTTCATTTATTTAAGAAGATGGAAAACAGAACTTAAAGACAATGATAAATGGTTTGATGATATAAGAAAGGAATTTCCAAATAATAAATTAGAATATAAACAAGGGAAATTTTATATAGATGGAAAAGTCTGTGGTTTCCCTGTTGCATTAAGTGTTTCTCAAAGGTATAAATCTGTTGCTTATCCAAACGTAACCACTATAATGTTTGATGAATTTATTGTTGATAAAAGTGTAAGTATGAGATATATTCCTAATGAGGTTGATGTTGCTTTAGATTTTTACGAAACCGTTGCAAGAACTAGAAATAATGTAAGAATGTTTTTCTTAGCTAATAACATTACTAAAGTTAATCCCTACTTTACTTATTTTAATGCAAAAATAGTTGAGGGTGAAAGATTTACATTACTTCGTGATGGAGAAATGGTAATAGAATACAATACAGATGACATTTTTATTGAAATGAAAAAGCAAACAAAATTTGGAAAACTAATAAGAAATACAAAATATAGTGATTATGCTATAGAAAATAAATCTTTAAGAGATAGCAATACCTTTGTAGAGCAAATGAGTTTAAAGCATTGTGATGAATATTTCTCGGTTGAATACAAAAACAAAAAATATATGATTTGGGGTAATGTTGTAAAAGATATACTATACATTACTGATAAACCCACTAAAACTGCAAAATGTTTTAGCGTGTTAGCGTCCGACCATAACGACAATACATTCTTAAATAATAAATATATCGGGAATAGTTGTTTTAATAACTTAATAAGATATTTTCAATTTGGTAAAGTTAGATTTAAAAGTATAGAAATAAAAATAGCTATGTATGAAATGTTAAAAGATTTAGGAGTAAAATAAAAAGAGCAGATATTCTCTGCTCCAAATCTATTTAAAGAGGTGAATTGCAATGATTAATTATTATTCTATTTCATGTAACATTTTTTCTGCTATTTCTAATCTATATTTAACTTTCTTTAATACAGATACTCTATTATTTAAATTTATAATTAAATGATTTGTAGAACTTATTCTTTCATCAATTTGATTAACATCTACACCAATGTCAACGGCTACTTTTTTACCATTTTCAAGTTTCTTAAGGTCGCCTTTTGAAACTTTTAATTGTTCCTTTATTGTTTCAATTTCTTGTTCAACTTCAATTTTTAATAGTTCTAATTTTTCTAACATAATTTATATTCTCCTTTAAGCATTTATTTTCTTTATTAAAACTTCTTTAGTATCTTTATATGTGAATTTTATATTTTTATCTTTACAAATTTGTCTTAACTCTTCAACTGTTTTATCATCATAATTAACAACTTCTTTAAATTTTGTTATTTCTATTTCTGTAACAACAACATTAACATAATTCTTCCAATTACCGTTTTCATCTTGCTTATTTGTTATATCAAGTTGACCTTCAATTAATACTCCAGTTCCTTTAAGTAATAATTTCTCTAAGCTTTCAACTCTCTTTCCAAAAAGTGTACAAGGTACAAAATAAGTTTTCTTCTTATCACCAAATCCTACAGTATTAGCAACTGTAAACTTACCAACATAAGTACCAGTTTGCAATACATTAACTTCCATGTCTTTTGTTAAATTCCCATTGATAAATACTTTGTTCATAATGTTAAAATCCCCTTTTTAATATTTTATTTTTCCTTATAATATATTGTACGTTATTTAATTAAAATTGTTAATAAAAATTTTAAAATAAAAAGAAAAAAGAGTAACTATTTTGTTACTCTTAATTCTGTTCAAGTTTTGAGATAGATTGATTAAAATACTGATAAAATAAATGTTATAGAAAAATAGAAAAAAGGTTAAAAGTTTAAATTTAGGATTATACTATATTGTATGATTTTAACTTTAAATTGTAAAGTTTTTTAACATAAATTCTCTAAACACTTTATAACTACCCTCTGCAAATCCGTTTTTGTAACAATATAATTTATAATTTACCCATAATTGATTATTGACCATAATTTACCACCTCATATTGTCTTTTATATATTCCTTACGCCAATTTTTATAAATCTCGCGTGCTTGAGATAAATATTTAAATCCATATGCCTTTTTAATATAACGAATTGCGTCGTCAACTTCTTTGCTTGCAAGATATTCTGTATTTTCTATTTTATTTATTCTTTTTTCAATTCTCTTTCCCATAGTGTTACCCCTTTATGATTTGAAAGTTCGACTTTGGATATTTACCTTTTGCACCTTTATCATTTATAACATAATAGCTTGTACTTGTTTCTTCTAATACAATATATTTACTGTTCTTAGATATTATTTTATATTTACTTATACCAACTGAATTTATTGCCTTTATTAATTTAAAACTAGATACAACTGGTAAGTCATCTACGATTATAAACCTATCAGAGCAATAAACAAATAAATTACCAGTATCATCTATAATTGTAAATCCTCTATTCTCTTTTAGTTCAACATTATAAAGTTTACCTATAGTTAAATAGTTTTTTAATAAATAATTGTTTATACATTTTATATTAATAACCCTCAACCCCCAATTTTTATTATTCTTTATACATTAATAAATTATCGTGTATTCTATACAATATTAAAACTAATTGATTTGAATAAGTTTTAGGTAATTTATTTATAACATCATCAACATATAAAGCTATATAATTATTATCAAAATTATTTTCCATCATAAAAGTTACCCTATCTTGTACCAAATATAATACAAAGTCTTCATGAATTGTCATTTTTAACCCTCCTTATAATATTTATTAATTATTGATATTGTACTTTCAATTGTACAACCTTTTATTAAATTTCTATTACTTTCATTGTACACAAGATAAAAACCCTTTGAGTTTCTACCAATGTATTTTAAATTATATTTATTACATAAATTTAGTAATCTCTTCATTTTATACCTCCTTAATCTTTATAAAGAAACTAATTTCACCATTATTAAATGTTACTTTATTGTTTCTATTTAAAGCTTGTATGACTTTATGTGCTTTAGTTATTGATAATCCTAAAACATTAACTAAATATTTTTTCATTTTGTTTAATTCTTTACCATAGTTTTTTATAACTCTTTCTTGTCTTGTATTTAACCCTTTTCCGAACACTAATTTTTGATTGCACCCATTAGAGAAATCATTCTCATATTTAGTAATAATATCATTATCCTTTTTGTGTGTTTCTCTTTCAATAGCTTCTTCACAGTATGCAAGGTCTTCTTCTTGGAATAAATCGTCATTTAAGTTTTCCACTTCTTCAACTAAAGACTCTTCATAATTCATTTCTTCTACTTCTTCTAATTCTTCTACTTCTTCGATTACTTCTAATCTAATTATGAACTTACTAACATTGTCTTGAAATCTAACCATTTTTTTAACTAAGTCATCATCACTATAACCTTTGTTAGCTAATACCCAACAATAACCTCTGTATTCTACAACTTCTACTTTACCATTAGCAAATGTAACCTTAAAAGATTTTCTTTCACTTATTAAATATTCAACCATTTCTTTAACATCCCTTTTTAACATTTTAACCAATCTCCCTTTATTTTATTTTCGACATATTTTGTCGAATTCTGTATTTAACCTATTTCCCTTTCCATGATTTAATTATATAATATTTGAGCAGAAAATGCAATACTTTTTGAATAAATATTTAAAAGAAATTTATAAAAAC